>Ga0058701_10003219_pt1 | contig 12826 bp, 7 predicted proteins | sample AgamicOrMae_FD_97039 | JGI IMG/M metagenome (GOLD analysis project Ga0058701, IMG submission 97039) | Agave microbial communities from Guanajuato, Mexico - Or.Ma.e | ecosystem: Host-associated > Plants > Phyllosphere > Phylloplane/Leaf | place: Guanajuato, Mexico | collected 2012-06-04
AAAGCTGAGGTGGGCCTTTGTTTTGTGTTTTTGAGAGACGTTTGGCAAGAAGTCGCTGTCCTTTCCTTATGTTTGGACCGGTCGTATCGGGAAAGTACTGTCACCGTCCGGTGTTTTTTTTTCATTTGATTTGCTTAAAACGTCTGATTTGATTCCTTGTTAGTCGTACTTTGATCGTTTATTTTTGAATAAATAATATTAAAGTAAATAGTGGGCCCTAATATTCATAGGCTACTCTCCGACCAAAACACAGAAACTACTCGGTAATCCGGACAAATCCGCTAATCCGACAGCCTCTTCTCCCGCTTGTGCCGGATTAGCGGGAGAGCACTGTACTTTGGGCTGTAAAGGGTTAATATAGGGTGACTCGAACTCACGTAACCCAACCTAAAACATTTTAAATAGGAGGTGACTTGAACGCACGGAACCCAACCTAATACATTTAAAATGGGTCAGTCGGGTCAATAGACACCTCCTTATATTTTTCTACTGATAGAGATAATCCTATAATCAACCCCATTTGTGGCTAGCCCTTTTCAAGACCGATCCAAAACGCATTATACACGCTGGATTATCACGAATTCATCCAGATAGCCGTACTTTAATTCGACTAATTTGCAAATATTCAAATTTTATCTCGTGAATACTTACAAATTTTATTTCGTTAATACTACGGAGCGGTAGATCTATCTTCTCGTTGTTCAACTGGTTCTCAACATATCAGCAAAAATGAGTTTCTTTATTTTTTGGGTTCTGCTATTTACCCGACTTGCATTAATATGGGGAGACTTGAACGCACGAAAACCAACCTCGTGAATTTTAAATGGTATATGACTGGAATGCACAAAACCAAACTTAGTACATTTTAAATGGGGCAGTCGGGTCGATTGACACTCCTTTTTTTTTCTGTCATTATTACAATTTCATTTTTATTCAATTTGTATTATTTTTTAAGTTTGGAAATTTTAAGGCTACAAATTTGTGATGATTCTTTTTAAAAAATTGGACACATGTTTTCACAAAACAAAATGGAAAATATAAAGAGAATATTCTTACAATGCTTTAAAAGGTCTAAAGAAAAAAAAAAGAAAAAAAAAAAACTTCTGGAAGTAGATTTTGTAGAATTTCGAATTGATCCACACACAAGGTTCACATAATTTTAAAAATACGTACTATGCAAAAAATTCTGTCAAAAATCATATTTGGATGGCGGGTTATGATCAAGGTGACAATTTGAACATGATTCCCTCACAGATCACCTTCTGCGAGAGAGAAAGTCCGGTGGATGTCTTTGAAGGGTTTCGTCTGCATTTGTGGGGTTTGAAGCAGGGCCACCGAGAAGCAAAGCCACCGACAAGCCTACTTTCAATGCCATACCGTGGCAAGTATGAAAACGTTGTCCGCAAAACTATGAAAAACTCAGTCAACAAAATGCCATAAGTGCATAAAAACAAAGCAAAATCATAAATATCGAAATGAGAATGTGATTTCGTGAAAGATTTATTCACTGATGCGTTCACCAGACCTTATTTTCGAACGTTTCACAATATCATTGAACAAATAAGGGTCACTTTTTACAAACTATTCGTAACCAAAAATAATTCGCCATTTAAAAGGAAGAAGTCGAAATCAACTAAAATTACTCGTGTAACAATCATCATACTGATTTATTTAGGTTGAATTTTTACAATTTTTTTTAATTTAGTGGTCGTTTTTCTTTTTTTAGTACTATGCTTCGTTACTTTTCCGACCAAAGAAAATTTTAACTTTTTTTTAAATACCTAGTTTAAACTGCTGCTCACAAAACAACGTATATCTACATAAGATTCAAGAGTTTTTGACTACTTTCCATAAACACAGTAAAAACTTACCCCTGTATAAAGGTGAAACAGGCGGGGAGAGCGTACTTGTGAAAATAAACCCATCAACAATCGTATCAATGAAAATAAGGGTTCGTCGACAGCTCTCCAGTGATGTAGTTATTCATAGGGGTATCTATAATAATAACCAAATTACGCTTTTCCTCCGTTTTACCTTCATACCTGAAACATGGGTTAGCTTTTACTATGTAAGTCAGCCTTGAATATTGTTCGAATTAAAAAAGTGGAATTTTGAACGTTTGGTTGGCACACTGATAAAAATTCTCCTCCGGCAAGACCTTTGTTTATTTTTTGGAGGAAGATAACACGAGTATAAAACACGTTTTATGAGATGGTTTCGACCCTATCAGTTACGATGGTCGGCATTCCCAGTTCAGTGTTCCACCCTGATCCAACCTTTAGTTATTCCAGGGAATACCGGAAAACAACGGTGTAGGTTAAATTAACCTAGATGAGATGCCTTAAGGATAGCTTAAAACTCAGCTCTCGCCAAGCCTGACGCCTCTTTATACTTGGCGGCAGGCTCCTACAACCGAGAAGTGAGCGGCATTAGGCTTGGCGACCGTTAGGTTAGCCTAGGTTACATTTCGTTGCCTCGCTACTATGTAGAAAGATAGAACAGGTAGGAAATGCAATCATTGAAATCGATAGTGTATCTCGAAAACACAGTTAAAACAAAATATCCACTTCAAAAGGTTCTATCCCTGTTTTGGGTGTGAAACTAAAACGGGGGTAGTACGTATTTTGGTTATTTTTCAAGATGGACCTGTGTTCTGCCACATCATTTAAAAGGTCTCGGCGAGAGCTTTCCATTGATGTGGTTCAACATAGGTATATCTCGAAAAATAACCAAAATACGCACTACCACTTTCAGTTTCACACCCAAAACAGGTATAGAACTCTCCGAAACGGGTGTTTTGTTTACTGTTAACAGTCGATATATGTCACGCGTTTCATCTTTAAACGCAAAAACAGGTATATTGTCCATGAGCATTCAACATCCATAAACGATTGATTACATGGGCGAACCTATCCACATAAGTGCTTGCGACGATAAATAGCGCGTAAAATTACTGGCCCAAGTTGAATAAAGTTACCCGCCGTCTCATAGTGTGGCTACAACTTTCTCCCAAAAGTTATCATCAATTTAAACGATTTCGTAAAGTTTGTAAGAACGGGCAGACGTGAATGTTCAATGCAAAGGTTTCACAGTAAAAAGGAAACACCTGTTTTAGGAAGTTCTATACCTGTTTTGTGTGTGAAACTAAAACGGAGGTAGTACGTATTTTGGTCAATTTTCAAGCTGCACCTATGTTCAGCCACATCATTTAAAAGGTCTCGGCGAGAGCTTTCCATTGATGGGACTGAACATAGAACTATCTTGAAAAATGACCACAATACGTACGACCCTCGTTTTAGTTTCATACCCAAAACAGGTATATCATTCCCTAAAATGGGTGTATTGTTTATACTGTGTGCGACAGACGCTCGTTAAATTGAAAGAAGAAAAAAAAAAGGTTTTTGTTATAAGGCGTATGAGAGTTGGGTTCGTAACTCATTGAAGCAGATTTGCATTCCAATTTCAAGGACGAAATTTGAAAACAAGCGTGAAAAATAGTTGGTTTTTTGTTGAAGTTGAGGTTAGAGACCAATTTCCCCTAACTCATGGGCTGATTCCAACACACTATACGACTAACGGCGAGCATTTTTTGTCAATTTTGTATTGAAAATAAAGTCAAACCCGTCTAGAACAAATTTCAAGAAGCCACAAAAAGAAAAGTGTTGAACGCGGGATTACGATCAAAGCGATTTCGTTACGGGTTTTAATAATAACCGTCGTGTGATCGAAAATAGAACTTAACTATAAACTGAATACAGGGAGGTTATCATTTTCAAACGCTGAACTCTGCATTGTGAAACTTGATGCAAACAAAATACGAGATTGTACACGAGTTGCTATCCTGAAGGTGCATTTACGCGGACTTCACGAAAGACAACAACCCGTGACAACTGCACTGAAAACAACTTGGAGATATGCGCAACATGCCTGAAACGGCTGACTTCGTTTTAAGCGAATCCCGTTGGTTTAATCCGCTTGTTGTCCGCATCAGACAAACAGACACACTTAGACACGAAGCGGACGCAAGCGCCTCGTTGGTAGGCAACCGTTCGAGCCCGGGCTCGCAGAGCGACTGGGCGAACTATGCCTGGATACGATGTGGAGCAGGACCGATTCAGAAGGGGGGGGGAAGGCCACGAGGGAGGTGCAGGGGGGGTAGAGGAGGGGGAGGGGGGTTCATAGACAAAAATCAACTTGTTCGTCTTTATTTTTTTTTTTTAATCTTGTGAGCAGTTGATCAAGCCAGGCCGCACGGTGTTCCGCCATACTCGAGTAGTTGCACATCTTGCGTCCCACCAATCGTCGCCATGTGGAGAGGAGCGAGGCACAGGACAAGTAAACTTACCTCACAGCCTTTGTTAACAGGACTTATCGGTCGCCGCTGATTTTGCTTATTCCTCGACGAGAGTAACTGAGAAAGGGGCAGAGACTTGGCGACAGCCGAGCGGATCCGATAGCAAAGCGAGGCAAAAGGCACTTAACCTCGTAGTTAGAGGAAAATTGTTTGGCAACATAAAGTTAGGTTAGGTTGGACACCCTGTGCCACTCTCCATCTGGCTTCAAGACAAAAGGTGGAGTATGCAAATGTTCAAACCTACAGAGGGTATATTTTAGATTCACCTGATGATCAATGGATGCCGGCAAAATTAAAGATTTAATTTTTAGTGAAATAGTAACGCTAAATCAACTTGTCCGAGTAAGATTTTTATTGCTCCTAAGTACTTGCAATTTTTTCTTAGATTTTTTTTAAACTACCTTTAAAACTGTTCGGATTACATAAGAAAAGAAAAAAAACAATCACAAGAATTTGGTCAACTATTTGTTGATGCTGAATTTTAAAATTCGTCTTTAGCATTCCGAACGGCATTTAAAGTTAGCTGAAGGATATGAAGTGGTATTGGCATTCAAAATATATTTTGTGCACGTGGTTTGTATCCAAGCCTCGACCGGTCGAGTGCTTGAACTTGCCGAAATCGCACAACAGTCTGAGAAACTTCCTCTAAAGTTCATAAATCCCGATAAGTCCGACGCCCCGATCGGGAAAGACCCGATAAGTCCAAAATCGCCATAAGCTGAAAACCTCGTCGAGTCGAAAACTAACAACTAAAAATTCACAATTCCCTTTCATCCGATATTCTCTTTAACTCAAAAGTTTCAATAAACCAAAAATAAAATAAACCCTACAAAAACCAATAGACCCTAAAAAGGCCTACCTCAAAAACATTACAAAAAATACATAAATAAAAATAATAATTAAAAAAACAACGTTGGGAGCCTTAGCTATGCTCTTCGAATTTGGTTTTAACCATGGCTTACCGCGAATAATCCGAACTCCGCGCGGCGGAATGCGAATGTTAGGACATAAAACGACTTAGTTAAGAAAAAAGAGCTAGCAACTTATAAGAAAAAAAGTGGAACGCAAATAACTTTATTTGATGGAACTCGACTGAAGCCTTCAAAGGGAGATGGTTTAATAAAGGCGTCAAACGTGGGTTGGGTTGTGCATAAATTATTGCCACAGAAAAGACGCTAGCATTAATAAAAACAAAACAGCGAAATAAGTACGAGTTGCCACGATTCCAGCATGGATGGCTTCGCCATTCTCGATAGCCAAACTAAAGTGAGCACAGATGGAAATTCGAGAAAATTGTGGAGCACGAGAATGCTGCGGTAAAGCTCGTCAACGATTTCAAAATTAATTGTACTTATTTTTACTTATCCGAAATAAGTTTAGCGGCAGATGCGAACGATTACATCTTTTGTAATTGTGAAGAAATCTACATCTTCTGCAATTACACGTGGTCAATTTCTTTACGTTTTCAGCGATGAGAATGAGGAAACTGAAAGCTCCGAACAGGTGATATCCAGCTTCTGTGAGGTACGTTGTTCATAAAATAATTTTCACACATGGTAAAGTGGCCCTGTGCTGAAGAAATGACAATATCGTTGAACATAATCAGAAATAGCATTAAAAACGCAATTATCGAACCAATCACGGCTTCAAAGTAAGTTTTTGTAGCCAATGCGTCATGAAGATTCACCTCCTACGTAAATTAATTGCTATAGAAAATAAATGAGTTACGATGTATTTTGTGTACAGACTGGCGCAGGAGTCCACGACGCTTACCGAAGGTACATTCCGTTCACGGCCACTTTTGCCCCCGCCTGTACAGTAATTACATTCAGCCAGATGGGCCTTCACAGCTGATCGGCGTGACCTCTACGTGACCTCAAATCTGAACGAGTGTTTTCAGCCGTTGCTTTCAGCCGATGCTTTCAGCCATCTTGTTTTCAGTCACATTGCTCTCAACAATATTGCTTTGAGCTATCGATTTCAGCCATATTGCTTTCAGTCAAAATGCTTTGAGCCATTGATTTTACCCATATTACTTTCAGCCTTTTTGCCATAATGCTTTAAGCCAAATTACTTTCAGCCCTATATAGCTATCAGACATATTGTTTTCAGCCATTGCTTGCCATATTGCTGTCAGCCGTATGGTTTCCAGTCAAATTGCTTTCAGCCAAATTGCTTTTAGTGATTGCTTTCAGTCGCCATTATGCTTTTAGCCATATTGTTTTCAGCCATAATGCTTTTAGCCATTACTTTCATCCGAATTGATATCAGCTATACTGCTTTCAGTGATATTACTTTCATCTACATTACTTTCGGCTATATTACTTTCAGCCATATTACTCTCAGCTACATTGCTCTCGGCCTTGTAACTTTCAGCCATATTGCTTTCGGCGATTGCTTTCAGTCGCGGTACTCTTGATCTGGGGTGGAACGACTTTCAGCTCAGAATGCGGCAGAATGCGGCTTGAGACGATGCCAAGACTTCCTTCATTTCAATGGACTCCAACTAGTCACGTCGTATTTCAACGTACTCACGCTCGTTGTTAAGTTCCATCACGCTTTCTCGCATTTATCGTTTCGGAGCTACGATTTACTGCGTGACCAGAGCGGCGGATTCGATGTTCCTTTACGAAACAATGTCACGCGAGGGTCACGCAAAATCAAGGCGCGAGCTGTTTGCATTGGTCGTGCGTGACCCCAAACAGGTGATCTGAATCTTCCTTCGCCAGATTCTGTAGTGGAGGTCACGCACGGCTCTAAGCATAATCCGGTTACTCTAGTCGCGTGACCGCGAGGAGCACACCGTTTCTGTTATAGGGAAAAATATAAATGAAAGGCCCTCCTTCCAAAGGAGGAAGGTATTCAAGTGTGCGTACTATAGGCGTTCTAACGAAGTTTCTGCCTTGTGGGTCACGCAAAGGCGTACTCACGCTGATCATAAGTAGTTATGACTAGTATATCTGTTAACAGCTGGTCATATCGATGGGGCAATCAACCAAATTAGGTCTTGACAAAATATGGTGAATACTCACGAGAATGTAATGCCCAAGCAAAGAATGAATATCAGAATGGCAGGCTCAGATTATTATTGGAGCACTTCCATTTAATTTCGGTCCGAGAATTCCGTTGCAGACGAATGAATCCGAGCTTTTAACACAACTTTGGATGAAGATGGTCGTTTGAATCGAGATGCTTTCTATAATGTTCCAGAAGGCTGGGGTTAAGTTTGGAAGGGGGTCAGGTGAAAACGAGGTTAGGTCGAGGTTAGGAAATATTGAGGTTGATGATAAAAGTTGGTTGGATAAGGTTAGAATAAATGTGGATTAGGCCCTCTTAGACAAGGCACTCTCACAAACAACATCGGCTTATGTCACTGTGCTTTAGAGCGACAGAACAAATTGTCTGCATTGATTTTTTTGGTGGGTGTAGGTGTAACCAACAGTGTTTCGAAACGAAAAAAAAAAAGAACCGCGCAGCCGGGATTTGAACTTCCGACCCAAGTGAACCGGATGAGACGTGACCGTTTTCGCTAACTACAGCCGTCCCAATCAGAATTAAAGCTTTTCCGACGTACTAGCGAGGTTTTCTTGCGGCCCCTACCCTCCGAGACGGCAAGCCCCCTCCGAAGCGCCCCCTGGCGGCCGGATATACGAACCGAACCGAAGCGGGGGGCCGACATCAACCCACAGCGTAGTAAGGCATCGACCGACGCGGCGCGCGGCGGGAACAGCCGAACGCCGCCGAGCGCCGCCGACCGCGACCGTCCGCGAAGCGGGCTGCTCCTACAGGTGTCACATATGCGCATCTCCGCCCGCAATTCGCCCGTCAAGGGGCCTCCCCAAAAGGTCACTCGCTGTGCCACAGGCCCCACAGGCAATTCACTCTACCAATCTCAAAGGGTAATTCCAAAGCGTAATATTCCCCAAAGGGTAATATTTCCCAAATGATAATATTCCCCCAAAGGATAATATTCCCCCAAAGGATAATATTCCCCCGAAGGATAATATTCCCCAAAGGGCAATATTAGGTAGTAATAATTATAACGGATAATATTCCCTAAAAGGTAATATTCCCCAAAGGATAATATTCCCCAAAGGATAATATACCCCAAATGTAAACATTCCCCAGAGGTTAACATTTCCCAGAAGTTAACATTCCCCAAAGGGCAATATTCCCCAAAGGATAATATTCCCAATCGGATCATATTTATCAAAGAGGATTCCTCAAAAAATAAAAGCCTCGAAAGAGTAAAAATCCCCAGATAACACTGCGAGTACAAAAAGACAACAGCAAAGCTAACAAGTACCATTTCCCTGTAGGGTGTTTCTCAAAGGGTACAACTTACCTTTCCAAGGGTACAGTACTTTCTCCAAGGGTAACAACATTTCTGCCACGGGTAATACTTATCCCGCTGGTGTGGTCTACAGAGAATATGATCATTTAAGGTTAGAGTTACCCCTGAAGGATAATGTTTCCCCAAGGGTAATATATATCCCGTATGATACCCTCTTGGGGATGATACACTGTGAGTCAAAAGATTATGACCCCCGAAGAATTATCAGTGGCAACAAGTCAATTTTGCTTTCCCGATTGGAGAATTCTTCTCCATTTAGGGATTGAATTTCACAGAGGTAGCTTTATCGTAAAATGTTCAAGAGAAAAACTTCTTTGAAGTACTAATAATGTTGCTTCTTGGGAAATCGTACAGGGCAGGGATGCGTTACGTTGAGCTAGGTTGAGAAGGGATGAGTTGAACTACGTAGAGTTAAGCCTAATGGCATCAAAACAGATTAGGTTGAGAGGCTAAAAGCAATATGGCTGGAAGGAATAAGGCTGAAAGCAACATGGCTGAAAGCGTATGGCTTCGAGCAATACGGCTGAAAGCAATATGGCTGAGAACCGTATGGCTGAAGCAATGGCTGCACCATATGGCTGAAACCATTAACGATGGTATGAATTGCCTAGAGCTAATCCTTGTTGCATTGCAGTTCACAGCTGTCTCTACTTTAATACCACCACGTAACTGAAAAAAAAACTTTTTCATTGAACTTAAGTAATTTTGCCTGAAAAGATACACCTACACTGATTGAACCAGACTCTTTATTAAGACTAAGGACACGCTGAAGGATGAATATCCTTCAGAAATTGGACCTTTAGCGACACAGGCACTCTCTTCGAAATCCTTCAATCGCTGACGACCATTTTTATTGATTATACAATCAATTTAAATAGGCAAGCTAAATGGTGATAATGCAGAGAAGAAACTGGGCCAATTATACAATCAATACAAAAAGTTGTGTCTTCAACCAGTGAAAATTTCTGTCAAAACAAAGTTAATTTGTAGCTAAAATATCTTTCGTAGCTTTATTATAAGGAGCCATGAGCCTATGGAAGATTTCTCAGAATATTAGGTCGAAGGTTAAGGTAGGTTACTTCGTTAACTTAAAAAGTGTAGCTCATTTCTTCTATCTTTGGGTACTTTTCGATACGTCGAGATAGGTTCCTTGAAATAAAAAAACGTACACTTCATAGTATAACCCTTGTTTCGTATGTATGCCTCATGAGAGGACAAATCAGAAAATACGATCAAACACATGAGATAGGCTATGTTCTTTTTCAAAAAGAACGGTGATACACCAACCTTAATTTAGGCTAACTCTTGAGAAGACCTCTCAGAATATTGGGCCTAACTCTTGAGAAGACCTCTCAGAATATTGGGCCTATCTTTATGAGAGTTTAGTTTTCCTGCAATACTAACGCTAATAGTTTAAAGTTATTTTGGGATTACTCGAGGGAAAATCTATCCAAAAGAGAAGGCAATCCGTAATTGTTAAGATAACACAGTAAAAAATAATTCCTGTTTTGGGCAGCCCTACCTGTTTTGGGTATAAAGAAAAAACGGGACAAGAGCGTAATTCGGTTATTGTTTAAGATAAACTTTTCAACAACTACGTATATAGATGAAAAGACGTCTCGTTGAGAGCTCTCAATTGGCCATTAATTATGGTTTATCTAAAAAAATAACCAAATTACGCTCCTTGCCTGTTTTACTATAATACCCCAAAACAAGTATGGAACTACCTAAACAAGGAATTATTTTTTACTGTGAATAAGTATCTCAAAAACATTCCGCATTTTCTGTTTTAGGTACCCAATTGTGTCAGTCGTTTTGATTTTCTTTAAAGAAAGAAAAAAAAAATGCGTTAAAAAGAGAATAAAAATATTCAACGCTATGATAAAAAATAAAAAAATTGGACTCATTAAATACGGCGTACACATACACATACTTAATTAAGGTGTTTCGCGTTTCTTTAAGATTGAAAAATGAAAGGCGCAATTTTTTGTCGCAACTCTTTCCTTTTTTTTCCTGAGGCTGGTTTTTATTTAACTTATCATCAAAATGCGTTTAAAGCTTGCGCACTCATAAACCGGAAATTTGAAAGCTCCTTTCATAAAATTAATATTCGAATACGTACTTGCTGAAGGGAAACATATTGCATAATTCAGCGACCACCCAGCATGTAAGGAAGATTTAGCATTTTGGCGCGAAATATATGTACATAATGTGTTCACTTGGAGCGTCGCGTATTCTCATCGTGCGGGCGACAAACTCTTTCGCGCGAGAGGACAACCGAAAGATTCGCAGCTTGGATATCTCGAATCCCGAGAAACTCTCCAAACGGGTTTTTGTTCGATTTGCCCGCCACTGTATCGAGTCGGAAGTCGCAGACACACTTCCGGTCCCGCCAAAATAGACATCAGCTGCAACTGTCTCGAAACATTTCGAGATATCGATCAGAGACGGTTTCATTGACTTAACCATGTTTTCTGAAATGATGGAGATTGCAGGGTAGTTTGAAAAAGGTACAGATAAACTTTAATCAAGGTTAAGACCAACTTAAGTCAATACAGGGCAGGGATTTACGACTGTTAGAGGGCGGAGTAAATTAAATTAGGCCGCATTCTTAATCTAGTCCGTTTCTTCCTTGCAGTAACACTGGAATATTTTCAGTCGCATAGACCCTAATAAAACGTAATAATTGGAAGGCGTGTGTTCTTGCTCAGAATAAACTTCATCCTAAATTCTCTATCGAGGAGAGAAACTTATTTGAGTCAGGCCAAATTGAGGGAGGTTAAGTTAGGTACGTAAGGTTACGCTTGCGTATGTATAAGGTCTCGCTGCGTAAGGATACAGACAATGAACAGTTCATAAATGAAAGTGATTTTTTGGAGGGAAAATCATGTAACCTATTTGGAGGCAAAAACAACTCTTGTTTGGAGTGACAATTATTTCGAACTAACATTGCTTCGGCGAGGGTCCCGTGTTGCGGTTTCGAAACAAAAGACGTTCTAACGAGGTTATGGATCATTAATAAACCCCACTTTTGGAATAAGAGTACCTGCTAAGACCTTTCAATGAACATGGTCAACCGCTGGCTTTGAATATCGAGAAGAAAACACTCAAACTTTTTGTTCGGTTTCTTTCAAACCGTTCAACTCCGCAAAAAAGAAGTTGAGTTTCAGTTAAACTTTCTTTATTCAAAACGTTTGCAAGACGATAATTCACTGTATGAGCATGGAGTTAAATAGTGAGCTCCGAATCGATGGATTGAAAATTGAGAAGAACGCTTGACGAAGCTCACTCCAAAAGAGTACACGTATTCACTGGGTAAAGTGAATTATTGGATCATTCAATAAGCGCGTTTTCACTCCAAAAGTCTTACGGGTGTAAATTGATTCGGTTTAGGCTAGATTCAGGTTATGCAAGGTTCCAAAGTAACTTTAGACAGCTCTTCCGCAGACAAGCTTCCGTTAAACTGCAAGAAACTTTCTTTTTACCGTCCAATTAGCTATGGGGAGCTCAGGCAAAGGCATTTTGAACCACGATTAGATCGGATAGGAGAGAGAGAGGAATGTCAGCAAAACATTTCAAGATATTTTACTGGAATTCTTCTGCGGTTTACGGGTTCAAAGATACAACGAATAGTCGTAGATAAACTGAGAGAAGAAACGCATAATCCAGAAGATAGGTAGGCAACTGGAAGACTGCGTACACACGCGCGTTTAGCATGTTGGCTACCCAAAACCTTTCAGGGGCTCGGAAATTCAGCTACCAATGAAGAACCATATACAAATTTCTGGGATGTTAGGATCCAGAGCAAGCAAGAGCATATCTAGAGATATTGATACCACTTTTTAGCAAACTGAGTTTCAAATCGGCATGTAAAGGTAGCGCTTAAAATAGCAAAAAAGGTTAAGCTGTCGCCGACGAGCGGCATCATTAAAGTGACCGCATAGGACTACTTTCAATCTGGTTATATCAAGTTCCTGTAGCCTCGCTCCGCCAGGCTTCGGAAGCGAAAGGTGGGGCAAAAGCTTACTACAAATGTAAAGTTTACTGGGTATGTACTCTTTCTTCTGGAAATGCGTGCTCGGGAGGATAGAGGGCGCAACCAGCGCGGCTGGCCAGGG
>Ga0058701_10003220_pt1 | contig 12825 bp, 6 predicted proteins | sample AgamicOrMae_FD_97039 | JGI IMG/M metagenome (GOLD analysis project Ga0058701, IMG submission 97039) | Agave microbial communities from Guanajuato, Mexico - Or.Ma.e | ecosystem: Host-associated > Plants > Phyllosphere > Phylloplane/Leaf | place: Guanajuato, Mexico | collected 2012-06-04
CCCCCCCCCCTCTTTCCCCGCCCTCTTTCCCCTCCCTCTTCCGTCTTCCCCCCCTCCCCCCTCTTCACCCTCTCCCCCCCCCTTCCCGGCGATGACATCCGCCATAACCGGGATCGTCAACGACTATTCTCGAGCTGAAAAGCACTACGCATCATGGAGTGAGGAGGGGAAGTGGCTGACAAGTTCGAACGATTCAGGAAGCCAAAAGGTTGAGCACCACCCATACTTTGAACAAGTTTACATCTATATTCAAACAATGGAGACGATCTATAAAAGATGAATTTTAAATGCGCTCCTAAAGGACTCTTCATAAAGTACGTGGGAACACTGATAAAAGTGTCTCAAGTTTTGGCTAGTTTTGCACTTTTGGTAGGGGGTTGACAGGAAGTACATACTGGTATATGAGAATAATTTAACAGTGAAAACTGTGTTCTAGGTAGTACCATAACTGTTTTAGGTAGTCCAATCCCTGCTGTTTCAGGTAGTTCCATCCCTGTTTTAGTTACTGCCATATCCGTACCAGGTAGTCCCATCCCTTTTTAGGTAGTCCTATACCTGTTTTGGGTAATCCCACACATGATTTAGGTAGTCCCATACCCGTTCCAGGTAGTCCCATACCTGTTTTATGTAGTCCCATACTTGTTTTATAGGTAGTCCCATCCCTGGTTTAGGTAGTCTCATCCCTGTTTTAGGTAGTCCCATCCCTGTTTTAGGTAGTCCCATACCCGTTTCAGGCATGAAGGTTAAACGGGAAGAGCGTATTTCGTTTATTTTTGGCGATACCCCTGTCAACATCCATATATGAATGGAGAGCTCTAACCGAGACCCTCTCATCAATGTAGTTGTTGCAGGAGGCTTGATTCAAGCGCATGATACTTAATTCAAGCAAGCGGTAAACTTAATATATCCCCAAGGCTCTCACGCTTGAATCAAGCGTACAGTTTTTTTCGGTTCTTTATTAACAAAACGTTTTGTTGGGGCAACGAAGTTAATGTCTTCGTGAGCCTTCTCTTCTGCTCGAGCTGATTTCTAAGCTTACCTACAAATGTATGACATATTTACCAGTTAGTCATGGCTTTGTTAGTCAAGGAAACACTGCAGTCAATTTTGTTGTTGGAGTTTAGAAAGTACGTAATAACGTAAAGTTGCGGTCCCCCTTCGGAGGAATTTATCCGCCCCTCGCCTCACCTCGTCTCCGTGTTCGCAGTTCATGTCACAACGAGTTTCATTTCGGTCAATTACAGAAAAGGTACCCCAGCCAAAGCGGCGACGGATTCTGCAGGCGCAACATTCAGACCGAAAAGCACACTAATGAGTAACACTGGGGCCTAAGTCAGGAATTCATTAAGAGGATAGACAGCGTGTGGGGTGCACCCTGTTCCGAGGAGACACCCTGTGCTGTGCGGGGAAGGACAGGGACAGCCTGTGCTGTTGAGGGCACTCTCAGCGGTATTTACCCCGCTTGTTGCCCGTCACTTTTATGAATGAGACGTGTAAACAAAGAAAATGTTTGCGTCGCCGAAAAAGTATTGTTGCTGGCTTCCAGGGGTCCGAGACCCAAAGTCCGGGAAAGTCCGGGGAAGGGTTGCCCACTCCCTTCGCGCCGCACAAATGGAATTCCGGGATATGAAGTGCGACTTTTTATTCACGAGATGCCAAACCCCAACTTCGTCGATGGAAATTTGTCCACGAGTGATTTACATATGCAACGTAAAAAACTATGTTGCACATTTTGTTGTTTGCTGAGCGATACTATTTTTTAAAGAAGGGAAACGTAACGTGTGTACTTCGTAACAACGAAGAAGTTTTTGTGCCACGGTCATTTCAAAGGTTTAATTCCGTCCTCTGCGTGTGATCCACCTACACTCTGAATTTGAATCAGTAGGAGTCTCTGAGACACAGTGAAAATTCACTGACTTTCATTCAATATAGCACCACAGATTTTTTTAGTGATGCTAAAATGACTGAAATTCAGTGAATTTTCACGGAATCTCAGACTCTTACTGATTCAAATTTGGAGTGTAATGCGAGAAAAGATTTTCAAAAGGGTGGGTCACAGACGTACAAACAGAATAGGTTGAATTACAACGCAGCGGCTTTAACCCCCAAGTTGTTAGTTTTTACAAGCAGGGTGGCGGGTGAATAGAACATGTCTAGGTAAAGTTAACCCCACACAAAAGTTTTACTGTCTTCAAACTGAGGTTATTTTACCAAAAATGTGTAATATTACCTCTGAAGAGGTTTGAATTACCCAGTTATAAGGTAATGTTACATCTCAGGGGGGTTAAGTTACAACTTGGGTTAAAACCGCTGCGTCGTAATTTAACCCATTTCTGTTTACAGTGTAGAAACCTTTAACATTGTCAATTGACAAAGATCATCAGGTACTGATCCTGAACTGATTCGGAACTATCCTGAACTGACGAGGAAAAGACGGTGATTCTGGTGGGTTGAGAAGTAAATTAGTTTCTTTTTCGGTGCAAAGCATAATTAGCGACACGAAGTCCCTTGTTTTATTCAGGAGGACTGCGGCATTAAGTAGGTCGCCTTTTGAGCTACCTAAGATCATTACGTAAGGAAAAATGGCTACTCGTGGTTGTAAAATAGACGTGACTATTGGGTTGGAGAGGCCCGGGCAGAGCGACTCATCTCACCTCAACGCCCTTTTCCAGCGCTAATAATTAAGGAAGAAAGCACGCGGGTAAATTTACGGCGTCATACTCGACTCCTTAGGCACTTAACACGAACGGGAGCTAAAGTTATCTGGAAGCACGAAAGCGCAAAATGCCTTGCTGAGTTGTATTTCGAGTCAGGGAACCTAAAGAAGACACGAAAAATTGGCTGCGAAGTTTGCCAATGAACAGCGCGCGTGATGCGGTACTTTCCTCAGAGTACCAAGTTGCGAAAAGTGTTCCAAGGGCATTCTTCTCTCAGCTGGAATGAAGATCCACTTTGGAGTACCTCCGAACATTTTTCAAGGGACTTTTACCTCTCAAATTTCGTCGCCACTTAATTATTTTAATGTCGACTTGCTTTCAGAGGAGAAACTTTCTCTTAAATACAGGGCGGGAGACGACGCCAACAACACAAACACGATAAAAATGTAAATAACATTTGAATTTTAAGTTGACTTTCTAGCGGGAAAAGGGTTGAACGCTGGAGAAAGTCCACAACATGTGGACCCAATATACTGTATAGTCGCGCGCTTCAAACTATTTTCCCCAAATAAAAATTGACCTACTCACGTAGCACAAAATAGTCCTTTTATATAAAACTTCTTTAATTAATATATTTTTTTTCTAATGTCTGTGTTAGAATGATATCGTGATGCAAATAACTATTATGATAAGTCAATAAAAGAACACTTCATACTTTTTTTTACATAGCAATTTAATAGATTACAAGGGCAGTCGAATATCAGATACTTATGTCCCAAATTCCTTTGGGGGGGGCGATATGGAGTTTTTGATAGTGACTTGTGGCTTTTGGGGCGATTTTATAGCGGTGTTTCTTTGATATCACCTGTAAGCTTCCCGTGACGTGACCGTAGCTTCATCTACAAATGATCTCAAATATATTTAAGATGGGCCAGTTCTATTCGCACACCCGTGCTAATACAAGGGAGACTGGAACGCACGGAAACCCACCTAGTTCATTTTAAATGGGAGGTGACTTGAACGCACTGGAACCAACCTAATACATTTTATATGGGGCAGCGTGTGAATAGTCACTTCGTTTAAGATATGATTCGTATCCTAAGATACCCTCCATAATGCGGAGCAAGAACATATCCATCCAGTTCGGATTTTATTTATCTAATGTTCAATTTCTTTTCACATCCTTTTCCAAGGAAAGCTTAATAGTCTAACTCCCCTTCATGAGAAATAGTTTCAACGCCGTTACCAACCAATCGAAAACCGCGTTTTTTAATGTTACAAACACAATCGGCTTTGTTAGTTTAAAGCAGAGCGTCTGAGGGGACCGTCCGTAAACACTCACTTTTTGCTGCGAGCGGTGACTGAGAAATTTATGGGTGCGCCCCCCTAAGGAGGTGAGAGCTCAGAAGAGAGAGAGAGAAGTTGTCTCGTCACCGCAATAAGCTTCTTCGCAGGTGGCGGAATTAACATGTTCCTTATTTGCGCCCCCAGCGGCAATGCACATGGAGCCGAGCGCTGCCGAGCACTGCCGAGCACTGCTGAGCGCTGCCGAGCGCAGCCGAGCGCGGCCGAGCGCTGCCAAGCGCAGCCGAGCGCGGCCAAGCGCTGCCGAGCGCTGCCGAGCGGTGTGGAGCCTGCCGATTCTTGTTTTAAGCAAAATCTAATGAGACAACGTCTCAAAACAATAACGCGGCCTCACTTTCTTCCACCGTCACGAAATGAGGACCTATGTCCCAATCAACGCATTCGACAGCGTTAGAAACTGTTAGATGTATTGCGATCCACAACAAAGAGTATTGAAAAATCATTGTAAAAGCTCTTATTCTTAACGTTAGTGTGCTATAGCTACGTGGTTGGCTGGGCTAGCAGCTTGTATTACACACTGAAATATATCGAGCCAATACTTAAATAACGCTTTTATCGCTAAATTTGGCTGCCTGGCGGTAAATGGACGTTATGTGGTCGTTTTGAGCCCGCCCCCTTTTGGAGAAGAAAGCACTTTCCGGAAACAGGAACGTTGTCGAACGAAGCCGAATTCTTCTTCGTGAGCAGTCGGCAAGATTCGTGCCTCCGATCACAAATAGCTGTCGCTCGCATTCGAACTCAAACATAACCAAGTAATGAACGCACCGCTCTGACTCGTGGAATGGCCTTTTAAGGCGACTGCTTTTGTCCAAATTCTTCCTCCTTATTTTTTCTGCCGACAAAAATTAATTAATCCGGTGAGCAAAGGCAGAAGGTTAAATTAGTCTACCTCGGCCAAGGATGCGCAGCGCAATACGTGATTGCAGAGGCATGAAAAGCGACCATTTCGTTTTCTATTTTCCTCCTTAAGTTATCAATCACCGTCAAGTGAGGAATATTTCTTGCGGACCTAATTAGGCGCACTGTTATTTAAGAAAAATCATTTAACTTTTCGCAGAGACAGAATTGCAAAGAACCATTTTTCACCCTCTAAACAAAACAAAAAAGAGGCCATCCGGACAGTGGCTTTATTTTTGATCTCAATTTCACGGTGAGGATTTTTTTTACGCCGGAAGTAAGATTTAAAGCGCTTTTCCACAAAGTCGTCAATCCCCATAAGTCTTCTCACACTTTTAATGTAAGGTACTCCGACAGCGTTTCAGTAAAAAACAAAGTAATTAAAAAAAACAACAATGTCAAAAAAAGAACAAAAGAAATGGGAATCTGGGTAGACACGAAGGTATGATAAAACAGATTGACGTTAAAAGTTGATTAGAGTGCGGGACAATCCAAATTTCTGAAATTTGATTTTCTACATGTTTTGCCACGGCTAAATCTTCCATTTTTGGTCGTGGCTATTCACACGCCAATGCAAATATACGGAGACTTGAACGCATGTAAAACAATCTTATGCATTTTAAATCCTGTTATAGGTGACTTGAACGCACGGCAACCCCCCTAATACGTTCTAAATGGGGCAGCGTGTGAATAGCTTGGAATGATGTGCCTGTAGGTAAGGTTCGCATAACTTAGGATAAAAACGTGGGTAATTTAGGCTTGTGCGCGCGCTCCGCTGCAGCTTCGACTGACTTAGCGACTGAAAGAGGTCGTAAGCGACTTTTAAAATCCACAGTTTACTTTTGAAAGAGTTCAGATAAAGATGACGAAGTGAACTCAACGACGAGACAGAAGCTGTAAATTGGCCTCATTTCCGCATCAACTAGCCCTGTTTCTTACATTCCGTGCGCCCAAATTCTTAGATATATCCTTACAACTCCCGTCAGTTTGTTATAAAAGCCGTTTTATTTCTAAAAGAGAAACTTACTCCCGGGAAAAGCGGTCTTTGACTCAAGATCCCCCCTCAAAATAAATAAATGCTGTTTTATGAGATGAAGTAGGAAATAAGGGTTAATGATGTTTTTTGTTCATTCCAGAAGCTAAATATTTTCATTCGAAATGAAAGCTTTAGTGCTTTCCAGCTTCCGAAACCTTGAAGGTAAAATTTAGAGTCAACATTTTTCCATGGAGGATTTCAGCGAAAACTGTTTTCCAATCCGAGTTGACTCTGCAACTTTTGAATAATAAATCGAGCGACGTAGCTTCAGATGAGATGAGCAAACAACACGCGCGAGCCGTTCACAGGTACGAAAACAACTTGAAGAGTGTCACATCTGCATTGAAGCGTTGATGTAATCGCCATGGTCACAATGCAAGATTGTTTGCCGCGCTCCCATGCCTAACAAATTGTGTGGCGAGATCCGCTTTGAATGATGGATTGTGGAACACGGGACCGATAAATATTTCGCCGAAATGAACCCCAAATGAAAGCGGCGTATCGTCGCGCTGGCGTCGCCTACGAAATCACAGCGTGGAAAAATGTGTCTTGTCACGGCACAAGCTCCCATGTTTTCCCAAGTAAGCGGAAGGTGGCCCTGTGTACATTATTTCCTTGATCTACGATCATCGCCAGCGATTCGTGAAGAGTTATCGCACACAATCTCTGCCATTGTAATCTACTGTAGCAATATTTAAGACTTCGTTTGCGTAAGACGAGACTGACTTAGCTGTGCATACATCGATAGGTGGAATCGCTTTGCGTTGTAATGGTGGATTTTTTTCTTTTACTATTCTTGAGTTATACCTTTGTTCGCTTCAATGTCGTTAAGTGACACAATATAACGCTATTATTGCTTATAGCCCAGTTTACATTTCTCCACCAAGGACTATGGTAAAAATTTTGCTTTTACAAATTGTCCTAAACTTTTTTTTGCTACACGGAAAACAATGGTTTTGTTACGGCAACAAAATTAGGGACAACAAATAAAATTTTTGTTGCTGCAACCAAAAATTTTGCCGCAGCAACCAAACGTTTTGTTAATAGAACCAAACATTTTGTTGTTGTAACAAAATATTTTTGTTATCCCTATTTTAACAAATGATTTTGTTGGTATAACAAAACCTTTTTTTCCGTGTAGGTTTTCCAACATTGTCGTCTAAACTATTAAAGTCCCCCCCAAAAAATAATAAAAAATCAAATATCAAAGCAAAAATAAGTGTTCATGTATGTGGGTCGGAAATGATCTGGCCGAGAAGAAATTGGTCCGTATTACACCCACCTGTAAAAAATACAATGTTGGCTTGCAAACTAGTACCCCCTAACAAACAGTCTAAATATAGTTCTTTTTTCGCTCTGACAATGAGATAACTTACCACGGCCTAACTGTAAATGTAAATTGTTAGAATGTGTCAAAAAAATTAGGGAATCGGGGCAACGTCATGGAATCAGGAAGAGCTTTTGGGCATCACTGTTTTACAGTATGTTTCGATTAATGTCAAGTGATCATGATGGAATTAACTTACGTATATTCTTGACCTTGAGTTTAGTTCTAACAAGCCCGAGTCTCCTGAGTTAATGCAGTGTTCGATGCAGTTGCTGAGAGCCACAAGGGATTTGTTGCTTTTAGGTTAACTTTAACGGCGATCGGTGAAAAACGAGGGGAACTTGTAGAGACACTTCCAAACCATTGACCGATCAACGAAGTTTCCTGGCAGCATCGGGCCGCTTTGGTGGGTCAACCTAGTTTTAAACAAGGACCTCATTCCTAAATGGTTCTGTGAACAACTCGGCTTCTTAAATAAATGAACAGAAAAACGCATAATATATTAACGTTAAGTTAACCTTTCTATAAACAACTAGTTTTTAGTTCATTATCATTATGGAAAATTGGGGGCTATAAATATCTAACCTTTTTTTTTCGGGAGTATATATTTGATGGACACTTGACCATCAACCTGAATCAAGGAGTACAAAAGTACATGAAGTGGAAAGGAAGGTCCATTCTGTCGAAATGGGTCGCTTGCTTCGTGTTATTCCATTGCATTAAACTGGCAAAACGGAGCACCAAATTATGATCCGAACTTACAAGAGAATATTGGAACCAAAAGCGCCTCGAAAAATTTCCATTTAACCATTTCCATTTCACGACTTCCCTCAGCAGGTAGAAATGATAGTTGTTTTCGAGAGTCTTATACATGTGTCGGGAAAGGAGAGAGAACACCTTACAGGCTTTTATGATAATTTTAACGACTGATTTGTCAAGCGGACATATCGATGGGCAGTTCTTACACTTTCCACTCTAAATTTGAATCAGTGGGAGTCTATGAGATCCAGTGAATTTTCACTGAATCTCAGAGAATCTCCCTAATTCAAATTTAGTGTGTCCATTCACTGAATATTATATTTTTCAGGATCTCTTTTAGAGCCCCGGCTTTGCTTTAAAACCGCGTAAGGTATTTGCAAATCGCGTCCAGATATTGTCATTTAAATCCCCGTTTCTTACTTTTGATCTTTCTAAATAAAAATCAGCATAGTAAAAGTGCTGGTTTGAACAATCGACCAAGTGAATGTGTCCGTTTCAACAATTGACCAACTGCCATAACCTTAGCAGTTGGTCGATTGTTTGAACGCTTGAGCTTTCCTACAATTGATAGTTCAAATCTGTGAAACCGCGGACTTACTTTACAAATCACCAACCTTAAAAACTGACTAACGGTATCATGAGCTTGGTACGGTCTCTCTCTTCTCTAAAAACAGCTCAATAAGTATATCTTCCTTTTAATCGGATTATTCTACGCGATCGTTAACCCCTCCGCTTTATTCCAGCACTCATCACAATAACTTCGTACCTCGTTGTGTACACATAATTTTGGCAGCAATATGGCAGAGTAAGAGACCTTTCGTTGCGGGTTGGGGGGGGATGTTTATTTGGTGCAGCTCGCCGGAAATGACGTTAAGCCTTTAGCAGTCATCGCTGTATCCCAGCATTCGCCGGAGCTTTGTTTTATTCCCCATGTATAATCGCGTGCAAAAGTTATTTGCCGAGGAGGAGTTTTATTGGATGTTAGTTAAGGAGTTTTATTGGATGTTACCGGGTAATGAAGTGTTTCAAGATGGCACGGAGGCTGATTTTCTCAGGTGCTCTTCTCTCTAACGCCCCGAGAAATTAGCGAGTAACGAATAGCAAGCTATTCGTTCAACTTTCGCGGTCAATGGACGCGATGTATACCCTCTTTTGAAGGCTTTTGTCGGCTTCCACTAACAGCATTTGCATCAGCCAATAAGAAGTTCGCAAGATACTAGGACATTTTGAATCCCGCGGTAACTTCCCTCGACCTACACCATGATCTCGTTTCTGATGCAATGCATATTTAAGAGTCCTCTTTTGGTCACAGAGACTTAGTCTCTGAGGTACAGAAAGAATTCGTGTAGGCAAATTCTTAACACAGATGCGAGGCGTGTTGCCTACTTACCCAACCAACCGCGGACAGCGACTAGGCAACATGCCTCTCTGCCCGCTCAAGAGACACGATAAAGTGTGGCTGAGGATTTTTGATTTACGTAAGTCGCCTAGTTTTGCGTCTTTAGAGGACAACCATTCTGTCCATGTCTAGAAATTCTATCATCGCTTTCTCCTGAAACCGTAGGGTAGTTGATTAATTAGACCCATATCATCCTGTCGCTTTGGATTATCAGGAAAAGTAAGCGCGCATTGGAGTAATTCCCAGCTATTTTAGTCGCATGTTCTTGATATTTGAAGGAGGTAATCTCGTAGCCTATGGTATCGGATAACACATATAACAATGTATTAGATGTGTTCAATGAAGGACAATCTTGTGTGAAGCAACATTATCCTCTTACTTTGAAAGAACCCCCGTTTTAGTTTCACATCCAAAACAGTTATAGCATTCCCCAAAACAGGTGTTTTATTTTCTCTTGTTGTGAGCGTCGAATTTTACAGATGCCTCTCCGTTTATAATTACTTTTTTCTCTGCAAAAGTCAGTTAAAATGCGACCTTTTCTGGTTTTATTCCCAAAACAGCTTTAGGCTCGGGTTTAGCGATACGCAGAATAGGTGCTAGTGCATCTTTCATCAGTGGAAGGTGTCAGCAACTTATTCATGTTTCCATGAGAAGTATTGAAAGTAGTAGAACCTTCAGGGAGGCTGTTATGGACCACAACAAAAATGTCGAGTTCAGTAACTTTTCGGAAATGTCCAAAACATTTTCCGAGATGAAAAACGGCAAGGACATCGTCCTAACAAGCCTACGTTTTACGACTATCGCTTTGTCGTGAGCTCTTCTCGACAGTGGCCACACCCCTCTACCCCACTCAATGAACCCCTAAACACCCGAATCCTATGGAAGAGTACAACTGTAGCCTTTATTTCGACGACAATTTGCACGCAACCGGAGATGGGGGCTTCGGAGGCACCATCAGCTGGCGACTGTGCCAGCGCTGAGATGGGACGACGGCTCCACGAATGTTTATGTTACGAGCGCCCCGAAGACGTTTAGATCCAAGCAGCCTCGTCGCAAATCAGCCAGCCCGCCTTCGCTGAAATTAGCTCCCAAACAACCCAACGAGATGCGGTCTCTCATTGTTGTTTCTCGTCCCTCAAATCGGCACCTTGCTATTAACAACTCGCCTTCTCGGCTCGCCATCTAGCGGCAAAACGGTGGAAGTTCGATGGAATCAAGGTGACTGCTTCAGCGGTTTGCCGGTAGATGGCGTTACTTGTGACTGTGGAACGGATAGTCTCACTTGTATTACGTCGAAGCAACATTATTTATATGATAACCTTTGTGAGTGGAAGTCGGATTGGTAGCATTAAGATTCGTTAGAAAGAACCTAAAACAGGTTCAAACGATTACGTCGATCCCTAAAAAAAAACGCGTAAGGTATTTTGGGCATGTTTTGAAAAATCGATCAAGTGAAATGTTGCGTCTGAAAAAGCGATTAACTGCAATGTATTTGAATAGCAATTGATCGATTTTTTTATACTGACAAGATAATTTGATAGTTTTTTTAAATAAGCATGTTTATTTGATCAATTTTTAATTGGACGGATTGACGTTTACTTCTTGTGGAGATGAGCTGACATTATCAAACATCTTCGGAATCAGCTTGAGCAACTGGTTACTTCACTCAAAGACTCCTGCCCTTTCGGCGATGGCGCGCAGTGATATAGTCAGTGCAGCCAAAGGTCTGTACTCTTTTTTGGCGAGCAACCGAGTGGAGCGTCTCTGTCAACCAATCAACGACAGCTACGAGTTCCGGGAACAGCCGGACCATCGCAGCATCTGATTGGCTGCCATTGTTGCTCAACTTGGTGGCTCGTCAAACACGAGTGTAGACCTTTTGGCCGGATCGAAAACGGTATTTTATTATCCGGTATTGTATCCGAATCAAACATAACGCATGATAACGGTCTTTAGAACGGCGCGGCCAGAGCGCCTCGCATTCCCAAGGTTTAACGTGATAAGCCCATATCGATAGGCCCATGTGTAACGACAGCATTCGTCACATGGAAGGTCATCTACACTCTAATTTGAATCAGTGAGAGTTTCTGATGAGATCCAGTGAAGATTCACTGAATTTCAGTCAATATAGCACCACTGAAAAAACTCAATGCTGCGAAATTGGCTGAAATTCAGTGAATTTTCACTGATTCTCAGTCTTACTGATTCAAATTTAGAATCTATTCCAGAATCTAACCAACAATGCGATGTTTTCCAAGTTCAATTTCGTACCTGAAAGAGGAACAAGACCCTCTGAGAGTACCATCAAGTCCGATGACCAAGCCTGGTGCCGCTTATCGCCGGCAGTTACTGTTTCAGAAAAGTTGGAGCCTGCTAACAACCTAATTTAAGTATGGAGTGCCGTAAAAGCCTTGCTCCACTGTCACTCGATGATGTGAGTCCGAATCCGTTTTCCGATTCTCCTCACAAGGTCAAAAGGTGCAATATTCCACCTCCCGTATAACAGGTGGATCGTTCCACCTTCCCATTTCCAGTGTATTTTATAGCTTGACACCCGCATCAGGTTTATCTCCGAGGTAATATGTGGCCCACATCTCCCGTCCGGGTCTGTAAAAGGTGATCCTCGGTGCGTTGGCCACTCCAAATGACAATCGTGAAAACCCGTCGTATGTCGTGACGTCTCGGCGAGGCTCGGCGCCTTCTATGAAAGTCTGTTCGGCGAACCTCAAGTGATGTTTGTTTGACCTTGGAATGTCTCACGAAGCCCACAAAGCACCTTGTAAAGTGTGCTTTATCGACGCACAATGTCTTGTTTGATATCGCACTAAGGAAACTCTTTTATCTCTGACTTCTTCCTTTTTACTGCATAACTGCTCTCCAGTTTCGTAACCAAACTCGCATTCATATCTTCTGGAAGAAGAATCATTATAGTTGACGAAGTCTTGCGTTTATCTGGGATTGTTCGCTGGGGCTAAAAATCATCACTGCAAGATTCTTATAATATAAATAGATGTAAACCGTAGACTAGACGCGATTTAAGTGACTAGAGGTCACCAATAAGCGATTAGAGGGACCTATGTTTTTTTCCATTCATCTCGAAGTAGGGATTGCCTGACATTTATCAAATATTTTGGGGATTCGTCGCTTTAGAACCATGGAAAATACCATCGGCTTCTGCTGACTTCCCATATCACAGTGAACTTTGAGTATATCTCAAGTACTAGTAACCATTATTATAATGGTTAAGTAAGCGTATCCATGGACTCATTTTTCGGATCAGTCCCCGTTACTGCACAGTAAAAATGGAAAACCCGTTTTAGGGACGGATGTACCTGTTTTGGGTGTGAAACTAAAGCGTGGTGTTCGTATTTTGGTCATTTTACAA
>Ga0058701_10003221_pt1 | contig 12825 bp, 9 predicted proteins | sample AgamicOrMae_FD_97039 | JGI IMG/M metagenome (GOLD analysis project Ga0058701, IMG submission 97039) | Agave microbial communities from Guanajuato, Mexico - Or.Ma.e | ecosystem: Host-associated > Plants > Phyllosphere > Phylloplane/Leaf | place: Guanajuato, Mexico | collected 2012-06-04
ATAAAAGACCGCAGATTTGTTTACGGGTCAGATAAATTAAGCCGGTATATTTTTAATCATGACTCAAGCCTTAATACCGGTACACATTTCAGATGAACAAATAAGTAAAACATACAAACACAACATACTTTAAAGTTATGTACGCCGCGGTACTATTCAAGTTATATAAACGTAGCCTATACGTTATGAGTTTTAAGACGGATCTAAATACACTTACAATAAGATGAGTAAGTCGTGGTCGGTAAAAAGAATCATAAGGTCCCAATCAAAAACGGTTGCTGGAGTCGACGTCAATTTGGCGTCGATACGTTGAAGCCGGGTCGACGACGAAATAAAATCTAATTTTGGAATCTTTAAATCAATTTCCTACGAGCTTAAACTACGTTAGTGTTTTATTTATTTTTCAAGGAGAAATGTCCCTTTTTTAAAATATAAGTCGAGTCAATTGGTATGATTCAATTTTGACGTCATTCCGATGTCGAAACGACGCCAAAGCAGCACTTTCGTCTAGAATTGTCTCATTTTTTTAGAAAATTTCGCTGACTTCGACAATTTTGGACTTCCGCTTCGACGTCAAATGGACGTCGATTTGACCAACGTTTCTGACTGGGTATTATGGGGCACCTGCTCAGTAAGTAGACGTCTAAATTGTGAGGACGGTTTGTGCCATTGCCGTAAAGGAAACATGAAAGTTACGCAAAAAATACTGGTACGTAATATTTAGACGTCTTCTTTCTGAGCTGGATGAACGCAAATAGGTTTCTGTAAAAAAAAAAAAAAAATCACACTGACAGTCTTCGTTGAAAATTAAGTGCTAGACGGTGACCTTAATGGAATTCATAACAATACATACTTTCTCGTCTCCTTTTCGTACTTTACCGGTATTAGAGACACATTTGCAACAAAGATACTATTTACTTAAGCTGAATATTTTTGAAAGGGTTACTACTTAGAAGACCTTTAACGACTCAAGATATGTTCAGTTTTCAAAATTAACAAACGCCACACATTTCATACATTTGTAACTTTGATTCATTTTATTTATGTTGTATTTTTTGAGCACTCTACCCTCTTAATATTTTAACTTTAAATTGACTTCACGCAAATTTTTTATTCGTTGAAAATTTTTGTTCCATTAATTGGGTTCCGAGGACATCCGAAACACTGCAAACACATAAGGCATTGCTCGATGAAAAACGGTTGATCGATCTGTCGTCGATGCCACGTCGATAACGAAATAAAGCTGAAATTTTCGAATTTCGACGAACTTTTCGTGATATTATATCTCAATTTGACATGCTTTAAACTGCGTTCAATAGAATTTTTTCCTTGATAAGTGCTTTTTTTCACAATAGAAGGGAAGTCATAGAAGTCTGACGTCGAAAATAAGTCGAATATTTCAGTAGGATTTCATAGATTTCGTCTATGACTTCGAACTTACGACCTCCACTCCGACGTCGAATGGACGTCGATTTGATCAACCGTTTTCTCATAGAGTGGTCAAAAATGCTTTTACTTTGTGAATGTAACATTCGAATGCGTCTCACGAAAATTGCTGGAGGTACTTGCATAAGTGGCGTAGCGGTGGAAAATCAAGCAACGAACTGCTCTTACCGATGTAATGTGATGCATACACCTTATTGGATTACGCTACATCATCATTAGATGGCGTTCCTCGCATTAGCAAAGGAATAAAGTATAAGATACCAGAACAACAAGCAAGACTATTCCTCCAGTACAAAGCACATTTCTCTTGACTTCATAAAAATTCACACTTTCCTGTCTGAATGTATCTGTTGGTAGCTTCCTCGACAAACGTCTTTGTTGAACATAACAGGCTGTGATAATTCTTCTTATAGACTAACAAAAAGATAAACAAGTCGACATCACAAGAGGTGGAAAATTCTATTTTTCAAATTTACAAAATAGCCACGAAAACGTGAAGGTCAAAGGTCAAGAAGGTGTGTGGATAAGCAAGCATTCACACTGAAAAGTTTTAGTTGCAACATGAATCTCAGCACGCTATGGGGAATCACAAAAGGCGTTAAAAAGACCTTCATTGTTATGTACAATTACGCTACAGCATTAAAAGATATCTTTTCCGAAAATATCGACTATTTTAAGAATATACACAGCTATCTTTTGTTTGCTGCTGAACATCGGTGGATATACACTGGTCCACGGAAAGAAGGTCCTCTTTTTGATAGTGGCGGCAAGACACCATGAGGCGGAGAGGCTCTCGTTGGCCGTGGCCTTGGCCATGGCTGTGGCCAAGGCTGTGGCCATGGTTGTGGCTGTGGCCTTGGCCGTGGCCCTGGCCGTGGCCATGGCCGGGAAGGGCTGCAGCGGAGCCCCTGGCTCTAAATGCCGCGCTGGTGGCCACGACAGCAGCGGCTACCGCCAAAGGTGCTCGCCGACGCTACCGTCCTCCCCGAGATCTCTGAAAAAAAAGAGCAATATTTGAAAACTTACAGCCAAAAGAAGTAGAAGAAATCAGTACAAAATAAAAACAATGTCTAAAAAAGGGAGGAAAATCTGGCTGCCCAGGATTGCGAACACCCTAAAAATGTCATAATTTTGTGGCTGTTTAAATATCCCCATTATTTTAGGGATCCCTAAAAATATTCGTACTTTTCTGGCGGGACTATAAAAAAAAGTACGGTAACACTTAGAGATCCTAGAAAATAACAAAAAATTCTTTTGGGAATCTCTAAAACTCCAGGGATATTTGTGCGTACAACCACAAAAATATTTTTAGGTACATTCCTACACCTTTGTGCGATAATAACGGCGGATCTTTTTGTGACGTCGAATTAACGGCGGATCTTTTTGGCACGATTTGTGCAGCCTTTTTTTCCCCCTTAAAACTTTCAAGTGTTATGATCATTCTGCTTTCTTTAGGAAAAGGTTTTGTTACCAAAGTCAAAATTACAACCAAAACCATCAAACCGCACCCAAGTTTAAATATGAAACGTTCACAAGCCGTGAATGTGAGGCTTCGCAACTCGTGCAAAAAGGTCGGCGGTTATTCCGACAGCCCAAAAAAGACTCGCCATTGATTCCAATTCACGAAAAGATTCGTCGTTATCGCACAATGGGGTCGATTTATTTCTTTAATAATTAATCCCTAAGTTCGATTGATTTGTATGCGAACGGAGTATAATCCACGAAGAGTTAAGAAAGAGAAATTGACTTACAAGATTTGAAAATTCAAATGAAAACAGAATAGAGAGAAACTTCCTCGTCTATAAGTGTGACCATGACTCACGGTGACCCTGATTCAGATAAGATCAGTGGCTGGACAGTTATAATTTTAAACGTTCTCAAAGGCGGCCTTGGAAAATACGATGACTTAGACCCTTTGATAAGTACTTGTACTCGGGGCACGAGCGGATGACTTCGATTTCATCGCCCTCCTTTTGTTGGCGGAGGCGGCTACACAAATTAAACGCGTAAAAATAATAGAACTCGTGAAAAGTTATTCGAAAATGAAATTCCAACTCTGAAAACTAACTTTTCAATTTAGGAGATAATATTTAGGGACACGCGGAAAAGAGTTAATAAGTATCAGTCGCGTGCTGGTCTCTAAATTCTGCGCACTGAACAAGCATTAACTATCCGACAGCAAGCATTTAAACGAGAAAAAAAGTCAAGAAATTACTCTATGGCCCCTGAAAAGTTCAGCCTAGGCAACACGCATGTCTTCCATGTGTTCCGCATGCCTAACCACAGTCTAGCACTTGGTAGGCAACCTAGCTACATACATGAAGTGCGTGTTGCCTATGCTGCACTTGTCAGGGGCTCTTCCCTGAGCCGATCATTCGATATTTCTCTCTCTTTTGGTTTTGTTTTTCAATCGAACCATCGAACTAACGAGGAAGACAGCATTTTCTTTCATATTCACTTACGTTTGTGGTGACACTCGCAGTGACAAACGCAACTCCTGATCGGTTTCGCTCGGAATGAAGCCACCGCAGTGACGTGGCGGTCGACTCCGCGTCCTCTGGTGAACTCGCCGTCGGCGCGGAGGCGGTCGCAGTGCTCGTGGAGGACGCCGTCGTGGCGCTGGTAGCCCGGATGGTCCCGGACGCGGCTGCGGCGATCTCGTTTTGGGCGGCGGTCTCCTCCCGGTACCACGTGTCGTCGTTGTCGTCCAGCTCGACCTCATCGTCGTCCTCGGGCTCCAGATCCCACGCACCGGCGCCGGCCCCGGTGCGTGCTCGGGCCTGCTGGGCCGCCTGGTACCATCTGGCCGCCTCCGCCGTCTCCCGCAACCGCGACAACGCGTCAGCGAGCAGGCCATACAGCATCTGATAAAGAAACATGGTTATACATCGGGTTACAATCACTATGTTCGTTCAACACTATCTTCTCACATTAGACTAGACGTAATCTTAGGCTTGGAATTTCGGGAAGGATCCAAGTACTTTTACAAGACCAAATAATTTTTTATAAGAATGATTCAAGCAACTGCAAAGCTTGCAGTTTTTTTTCTTTTAGACGGTAACTTCCGGATGCCAAACCCACATTTAACTGCAATTATGCAAAAGCAGTTGACTGAGCGAATGCAGCATTATGTTAATGCAATCGAATGGAGCACATGAAATCAAATGCGTGGTAAATATTAACGATTGCGACAAAATTTCAGTGAACCGAGGTCGATTGCGGTCAACTGCAATCGAATGCAATCAATACCGTTTCCGCGTGTACTCAAAACGGGACAGATGAATATCCCGCGTTAAAACACATGTTGACCCCTGCAATACGATAAAGCTGCATCAAAGGTCAAGAGCAAAATCATGTTTACTTAAAACTATATTTATCATGGCGTTTGTATTTTTTTATGGATGTCACGCATAGGAATTTTTCGGGGTTGATTTAATCAAAAAAGCTATGGGAACTTCCAAAAAAGTTTGGTTTATGTTGAATTTCTCATGCGTTATTAAAACACCCTCTCATGGACTTAAATGCGTGAATGACATTGGCGAAAGTTCGAAGCTTTCTTCTATCGTCATTGTCACCGGCCTCAAGTTGGCTGTTTTCTGGCTAGAATAAAAGCTTGCGGAAGGAAAAGCTTAAAAATTGGAGTATCTTCACAACGATTGACGTCCATGACAGTTTACCACAATCGAGATTTTGGTTGATAAAAGGCGTTGAAATATTACATCAGTTTGAAATATTACATCAGTTGAGTTTCGCCTGCGAACTTTGCTAAATGAAATCAGGCCAACAAAACTTTCGTAGCCGATGATAACTACTGTTCTTTAGATGAGTTTTTCGAATCCTGCAAAGGCGATGGTTTAAACTGGTGAAGCTATTGGTTTTGAAAACTCGTACCGTAGGTCTTTCAATATCGTCATTTTTGGCCAGAAAAAAGGAAAGAAAATGATTGAATAATGACTGAAGCGGTGTTTGGAGTTCTAAACTTTGTAAAGTCGATCAAAAGTAGTTTGCGAGTACCGAGGGATAAGGAAAGGATATCCGGTATCGAAGTCAGATTTGGCACCCAAGTTCGCGAACCATAAGTTCGATGGAAGAGGGATGCAAACTTGTTTGCAAACTTGCTTCAGATTACGTTAGATAACCCAATCTCTCAAAAAAATGTCTTGCAGTTTATAACAAACGATTTCTCATCATTATTCCTCATACTAATTAAAATATGGTAGATTTTTAACACAACAAAACACGCAAGGTAATCCATTCAGACATCAGGATTTTTTTATTGGCTTTAAATATACCAATCTGGTGCAATTATCGAGGTAAATTATTTTATCCGTGCTCGAATAAGCAAGTCAACACAACGCCCACGGCTCATGCTACACCCCTCTCTATTTTTTCTCTCTTTTTTATATTTTTATTGGTCGTCGCATCGTACCCTGGTCGAAGTGTCCGTAGCACGGATAATTCGACACGGACATCCACACGGATATCCGTGTGGATATCAAAGTAAATGGTCACAGAGCGAGGATATCCGTATGGATGTCCAATTGTGTATACCCTCTGACCACAAGGATATACGTACGGATGTCCGTGCGGATGTCCGCGTGTCGAATTATCCGTGCTACGGACACTCCGACCAGGGTATCCATAATTTGCGCAAAAAATAGGACTGACATTGATCCGACGTGATCAAACGACTGATGGGAAAGAATAGGACCTTAAAGAGTATCGATGCAACCATCAAAGTGACCCTGGAAAATACTTCGATTGCTCTGCAAAACCATCACGAGAAGAGATTCAGTTCATCCAACTTCTGAACTATAATCGCTGTGGTATGTCTTGAGTAGCAAGCGACGTTGCCAAGTCAGATGTAGTAATTAGAATTGCTCACAGGGGCGCATCGGTTGAGTTCCGACAAGGGCTTTCCATCGCTAATTGCTCATCCCTAAGCCAACCCTCAAGGACATTTTCCGTTCGGTGCAGGACTTTTCGAACACCCAATATATTCAGTAAAGGAACTGTTTGACGTAATAGAAGGGTTTCTATTCACCAATAAGAATATTACTTTATCCCGTTAGGGCTAGATGCACCTCTATTGATACTCAATAGAAATCTGTTATTAAACTTAGGATCCACTGTTCTAGAAAATGAAATAAAACAGATCTGCTTTTAAGCGTAAATAAAATATTACAATCGCGATTTAAAAAAGCTTTTTTACAGTATAAACACAGTGAAGAAACGAAGCAACTTATTAGGAAATTCTTACCAATTTTGGACGTGAATATAAAATTGGGATGATATGTTTTTTGATCATTTTTCAAGAAAGACCTATGTTAAGGCTTACCATTGAAAAAGTCTCGCCGAGAGCTTTCCATTGATGTGGCTGAACATAAGTTTATTTTAAAAATTATCAAGTACGTGAATTACTCACGATTTACTTACACACCCCAAAAACGCAAGAACTCCCTAAAACATACATGTCTCGTCTTTAGTGTGAAAATCCAGAATTTACTGTCTCTTTCAGTCTAAGGATCCAAACTTTTCGGTTGTTGCTTGATTAAGAGTAAACGAATCCTTACTGAGAAAAGTAAGTCAGTAAAGTTTACTAAACATTAGTAAAAAAAAAGCAACAGCCAACTCGGCTAGCAAACTTTACCTGATCTGCCAATAAACATACTGTAAACAGTACTGTGTAATGGTAAGGTTAACTCGCAAACCCCGTTAGCGTTTACTAGCCAAGTTTCGCTGTTGCAATTTTCAGCTATTTTCAATAAGTTTTAGTAAATTTTATTAAGCCACTTTTCTCAGTGTGGACACCAAACGGTTTGAAAATTACCGCGATGCTCAAAGCAGACCTTTCCTTTAAGACCGATAAGGGTATTAAGGTAGGTCGCAGCGTAGTTTACCTGTGGGGGATACCGAGGTGGCCTCAGCTCTAGGGCCCTCCTGTAGGCCGCGAGAGCGCGCTGGCCGCGGCCTTGCTCGGCGTGGAGGTTGCCCAGCAGCAGGAGGGCGCTAACCCTGGCGGCCTGGTGCGCTCGCCTATCCCGGACGCCCGTGGCCGACAGCTGCGCGCACCGCGCCAGCACCCGCGCGGCCTCCGTGCACCGGCCGTGCCGGGCCAGCAGCTGGCCCAGCTGCAGGTGCGCCACTGACGACAGCCAAACACAAAACCATATTTACCACCACGCTTTCTTGCTTTTTAAAACAGCCAAATATTACTTTAACCGATTTGTGCCCAGAGGAAGTTTGAAACAAATAATTTAAGGAAATAATAAAAATGTTATGGGTCAAAATTTTGCAAAATGGTTTTTTGAAATTATCAATTTTTTTATTTGGGCTAATTAAGAGTTACCTTTTTACTTAAAATAAGTGATTGATGGGAGAATTTTGCATAAAGATTGATATTTTTGAGGGGTCGATAACAGCCCAGTGGGCAAAAATCGGTTAAGTTTGCGAAGTGGACTCTCTTAACTCTCTTAAACTCTTTAAAAAGAGAGAGGATGTTAAACAGTAAAAAAAGAAAACTCCTAAATGTCCTGTTTCCGGAAGTCTTCACCTGTTTTGGGTGTGATAGTATAAAGGGGTGGTACCGGTACGTACTTTGGTATTTTTTTTTCGAGACATATTCAGTCATACATTTCAGAAGGTCTCGGCCAGAGCCTTCCATTGATGTGGATATGAACTGCCTCATCTTCAAAAAATGCGAAATACGTACTACCCCCGTTTCATTTTCAAACCCAGGCAAGATTTCTCTAAAACAGGTGTTTTGTTATCACTGAGAAAACTGACATTTCTCGGCGAAAAATATCCTTGAGAAAAATTTACCAAATGAGTCGAGGTCTTTGTACAATGAAATACCTGTAAATAAAAATATTGTGGAAACGGTGTTGAAGAGTGGAAATCCCTCCCCTCCTCCCGGAGAAGGGCTTTATAGATACGTAAGAGTCCGTTTGTACGTATGCATGTTTGTTTGTATTATGTATTCTATCGTCGCTCTAAGGATACTGGTCGAAAAGTACTGTACAATACATGAAATCGACGTGAAATCGTCCCTTGATGACGACTGGGTGGCAGCAAATCTTGTTATTTGTAGTCGTGTTGAGTTAGGCAATTTTTTTTAAATAAAGGCAGACCACACCATTGCTTTTGTGTATTGAAAGACTTTCTCAAGTACGTACGAGCCCTTCTTTTGTTCGGTATGTTTTTCTGTTTACTAACAACATTTTAAAATAATCACAGAGAGCTAATGAGGCGCGGGCTTTTTAATCGAAGTCTCAACTTCATTTAGTTTAATTTAAAAGCATCCTACATAAATTTGAGGCATTTTCACCCGCATGTGGACCCATTCTTAATGTCCGCAAACATCTTAAGAAGTACCCGCCAGAACAAATCGGGCGGGCAGGTCCGATTTTTTCTATGTTGAAAATTGGGTTTAAGCTAGGTTAAGGTAGGTGAGGTTTAATCAAGATTTGATAAGCAAATAATAAACAAGGGCGATGTTTCTCGAGTGTACTGTGAAAGATCTTGCCTTATTCTGAAGAGTGGAAGTTTCGAAATCGTGCCATCACGATACTGCCGTGGGCAATGAAAATATCTTTGTGTGTTCCAATTAGAATGTGTTTAGGGTTATAAAGTGGCGGAGACGAACGCGCGATTGGGATTAAACCGGAAGCGCTGACTTCCGAGAGAAGTCGTCAAGGCGGATCTTACTAATTTCCGGTTGGGATCAGTCTGCATTATCAGCAGCTCAGCGCCTTCAATAAGTAGCGTGATGTGCGGTGGGGGAATTAACAGAGGCGGCGCAGCGGCGTGAAGCCTGTTGGCGCCAATTTTGAAATTTCCGCCAGGTCTCGGCCTGTCTTGGCTCGTCTCGTCACGGTCGACGAACTCTTTGGGCGCCTAAGTATTACAGCTGGTTAAGCTTCCTGCGGCTCCGAGATTCACCAAACCAAATGACAGGATAAAACGTGACACTACTTCACCTTCCCCAGAACACTTTCCTACACAATACTTGTAAATATGTCATTAAAAATTCTTACGAAATGCTCCGTGCAAGAACAAGTACGCGTATATACCTTTTTAAATGGAGCTAAAATGCGTAATTTTTTTTGAAAACTTATCTCTGTTTTGTTAATTTTTTTAAAAATATAAAAACATAATACAGTCAAACGTGAGTTATACTTATCGCAAGGGACCGCCGAAAGCATTGGTATAACTCAGACTTTCGTACAACTCAGACTTTCAATGTATAGGAGGGGATTGCGCCGGGACCGGGCAAAAAATTCGTATAATCCAAGATTTCGTACAACTCAGATTCGTATAGCCCAGGTTTGACTGTACTTCATTTTTTTTTTTAATCCTACAAAGTTGTTGCTATGGCTAAAGATATTCTGTCAAAATTGTTGTTACAAATTATGATTCGAAATTTGCAAGAAATCAGTGTTGGTATATCATCATGCTGACATGCGATTTATATTGGTCAGTTCTATACGCACGCCTATGTTAATACAAGGGAGACTTGAACTCGCGGAAAGCAGCCTTATCCATGTTAAATGGAAGGTGACTTGGACGCACGAAAACCAACCCAAAACATTTTAAATGGGGCTGTGTGTAAATAGACACCGATTTTTATTTTGTTAAACATACATAATTCATGCAGTGAAAAAGTAAGCCCAAAATAATCATTTTATCACAAATATTAAAAATCCTCTCAACTAAAACTAACCACATTCCACGCTCATCAGTTTAAAAAAAAAACAACAACAACAGAATAATGTCACAAACGTTTTCATAACTAGAACCCGCTTACAAGAGCAGCATCGAATATTCATAAGTGCTCCCAATGTGTCCGTCCCGTTCACTAGACTAAATTGGATATTGGTGTTTAGGCGATGGCATTGCCCCACACGGCACGGCAGCGAGCGAGCGGTGTCCGCCGTCATCAAAATTTTATGTCCCCAGCGCGCGCGACGCAATATAGGTCTTATGGCAGACAGGAATTCAATGTGATATTTTTCTGTTAATGCCATTCTTTTGATCGCTGCTGCAGAGCCCCTCACAATGGCGGCTCCCTTGGCAAGCCTGATCCCCGGCTTGGCGGCCGCGCCGCTTCCAGCCAATCGCAAAACGCCGATTCGTAATAGAAAAATCGCCGTTTATTTATTTAAAATTTCACTTTTACTTTTTTCATCGGCGAATCAATTCTAGCCACAGGCTGATCTGGTGCTCTTTTTCAATCGCTCCCGATCGCTTTGTTGTGAAGTGTTAACGTTAAAGATCAAAAGTCCCTCCCCCTCCCGAAAATGCATTAGCTTCATTTGCGTGTAGTTACAGTTTTTTCAGCGTGATGTTGGTGCATCGGGTCCACTGAGCCACCGAGGCGGCGGACCCCCTCCTCCCCGTCCCTGCCCTGCGTTCGGATACCTTCGGCAGGAGGGACGAAGGGGACTGGAGGGGTATCGGACTGATGCACCATCTTAGGCTGAAAAGACTATGAGAAACTAGTATGTGGAAGAAATCATTCTCTCATGAGATATGCCTCGGGTCTTGCTTTGCATATGATTTACAGACTCAAATCGGCTGGTATCAAGTTAGCGAAATTATTTAACAAGAGAAATCCATATCTTCAAGCGTTGTTTTGGGAAATTTTCATCGGGTAGCTATCATAAGCGCCAAAAACCACAAGCGCCAACGCCGCAAGCGCCAATCCGTAACCGCCAAACGAGGATAAGTCGCAAACGCCAAAGGTCTTAACTGCAATAATAACCTTACCTAACCTAACTTAAACTAACAACTTAACCTAACTTGACCTAACCTAACCTATACGAACTTTGGCGTTTGCGACTTTTCTCATTTGGTGGTTATGGACTGGCGCTTGCGGCGTTGGCGCTTATGGTTTTTGGCGCTATCGAATGCCCCCCATTTTCATCAATACTCTTCAAAGAACACACGTCCAGTTTCGAGATTACACCAAAGTCTTTGTACCTCCATCTGGTGACATTTTTTTGCGAGGTCTGGGGTAGAAGAGGGTAATCTTTTTCATATTCAATGGATTTGGATCGATATAGTGTATAATAATCCCGTTATCTTCTTCGACATCCGACTTCTCCTGCAGCTCTCAACTCCGTGCAGAGCTGCCAACCCACATTTAAAAGGACTGAAACGGCTTGCCGCTCGCTGTACTATTTTTGAACTCCGGGGGACTGAAAAACCGTCTCGGTGCAACGAGGGAAACTCTGGAAACGGCAGTCGTTTTCTTCGTCTCTTAAGAGACAACTGCGTCTAGTACTTCAACATCTTTTTCAAGATGATCTTTTCTCTATATCCAACGCCACTTTTGTTTCGGGAGACGAAAACGATGTCTCTTGGGGGGAGGGTTGTTTTAAATCGTCTTCTTGGTCAGTTCTGCGAGCAAAACAGACGTCGGATGCATTGTAAGTAAAATGAATGCACCAAAATAACCCAAAATAGTAACGAGGCAATGTAAGCGTTTCTCCTTGTGACACTAGAGTGTCTAAAACGTAGCATACATCTGCAAGTTTGGCCGCCAATAGGAAATGCCAGAAGATACGTCCGATCAAATGTGATTTTACCTTTTACAACACAAAAAAATGTTTTTCCCTTTTTCTTTCTTTTTCTTTTTTTTTAAATTTAAAATTAATTTTAATTTTACGTGTTTTAGTCAAATTTTTCAAGTCTAGAAATATTAATGAATTAGAAGTAGCGTCACCAATAAATCTTTCATAACATCCTATCGCTTGAAAAAAAAAGAAGTTTTTGCGCTCAACAGCTTGACAAAAAAAATCCTTCAATGTGATAGAAAAAAGTACGCCTTCAAAAAAAAACTAAAAAAAACACGTCTAGAACAAAATACTTAAATTCTGTCATAAATCGCCTTTGTTAGTCAGCGCTGTCAATCCCATCCCGAGTGGCGTTGCTTTGTTTCAGGGAACGATTTCATTTGAAGCCCGAAGAATGAATTTCTTTGATGATTGCACATTTTATCTTGGTCTCCCATTGTCATGCGTTCGACAACTTCCCTTCGGGCGTAAAGCGAAACTCATGCATATTTAAAAGATATAGACGCCAAATTCACCGACCAAATCCATTGACATTATTTCGCGCACTGCACCGTACTATACTTCCCTGATTAAATTTTTCGTATCTCTCCCTACACAAAATACTTAGTATATCTTCTCAAAGATGTCCATACGGGAACAGCTCAAAAATTAAAAAAAATCGTACCGATACGTCAACGTGCAAAGTTTTTTTTAATGGGAGTCATTCGATAGCGCCAAAAACCACAAGCGCCAACGCCGCAAGCGCCAGTCCGTAACCGCCAAACGAGAAAAGTCGCAAACGCCAAAGTTCGTATAGGTTAGG
>Ga0058701_10003222_pt1 | contig 12824 bp, 9 predicted proteins | sample AgamicOrMae_FD_97039 | JGI IMG/M metagenome (GOLD analysis project Ga0058701, IMG submission 97039) | Agave microbial communities from Guanajuato, Mexico - Or.Ma.e | ecosystem: Host-associated > Plants > Phyllosphere > Phylloplane/Leaf | place: Guanajuato, Mexico | collected 2012-06-04
GGACGGCGCGGGGCGGGACGGCGGCGGGGGGCGACGGCGCCTTCTCTCACATCGCTATGAATGAGAGCCGAAGCCACGTCGCCTAACATCGCTTGACCGTTCTGCTTCGCGGCACGGCTTCTGCTTCGCGAGGACGCGACCGACCGAAACCACTTTTTTTCTCATTAAACAGTTTTGCCTACTGTGTTTGCCTACACACGATAAGTTCCCTAGGCTGAATAAAATCCAGCGTCGCAGCAACCACGTGACAACTTAAACGCTCTCCACGTTGGATCGACAACAGCTGATTGCGAGCAAAGCTAGCCCCCGCTCGCTCTGTCGCGCTTGTCAAACCTCCCCCATGCAACCCAACTTTCGTTTTCGTCAACTTACTTTTTCAGTTTGAGCAGATGCCTTAGGGTCACTTGCAGTTTGGGACAGAAATCGGTAAAGTCATACCACAGCACAGCACCTTTGCACCTTTTATCCATTCTCTGATTTGTTTCCTAAGTGTGTTTTAACTGTTCCTTGGGACGATGAGGGGTCGGCGAGTGGGTTAGAGGAACTTGCAGCTTTCTCACTCTCTCGCTTGGCTTTCAGTATCACTACACGGAGATCATCATCAACATCTTGGGGCGGCGGGCAGCGCAGCCAGCGGCGGCACCAGCGGCAGGGACAACAGGAGGAAGGCTGCGTTTGCTCAGCACTGCTTTTAACCGGCTGAGCTGCTGGGATGGATGGGATCGGAAGACCACACTAGTTTCACTATTCCACTGCGACACTTTGAATGATGCACTTTTCAGGAACACTTGATATTTTCACTGCACATTCACTGAATCCACAAGCACGGCTAGATGTAATCCAAGGTGTACAGCAAATCGCTCGAATGCAAGAGGCACATCCGAAAAAATAAAAAATAAAAACACTGACAAAGGAACGGACGGCCTCTCCTCAGCGCAACACGCGAGTCACTGGCACTGGCAGACACTGCCTGCTGGCTGCCCGGCTGGTTGGCTGCCCGGCTGGCTGCCCGGCCGTCGTCGGCAGCGGCAGCAAGCGGTCGGATCTCGGGAGGGGAGGGGAGAGGGGGCAGGGGCACGGAGGCAGCAGGGGCGCAGCGCTGCGGTCGCAGCCGCGCAATCCGGGCGCGCAGCTCAGCCGCTCCCTCTGGCGGCTTGCAGCACAAGCTCGCGTAGACCAAGGTTTTATGAATGGGGACCGTGTTTGGCCGGCGGGTCTGCTGCAGCGGCGGCGGAGGCGGCCGACGTAGCGCAATGGTCAGCGGGCGGTTGGCCCGACCGGACGCCTGAGCGGCGCGGCGGCCATGATGAAAACGCTTGAATGAAACAAGACTGCCGGCCGAAGCAGTTTCGAAAGGAAGTGAGGGGGAGGGGCGGTAGCCTGAGAAGAAGGGGCGCGGGGCGCACAGGTTTGACCGTCTTGTGCCTGCCTGCCTGCCGGCCGGCCCTGCCATCCTCTTTGCAGACCTACGAGACTCGGTATCGAATACTCTGCATATTATCAGCATCATTCATAGGAAGTATTCAACAACTCACGTGTAGTAACAAATACCCCTCTTCTCGCATCAAAATCGTACCCGCTCCTACTTATCTGATTTCTAGGCATCACTGATGACGGTTCTTGCAAAACTCACATTCGCGTTCATTCATTTTTTTACGCGACGCAGTAAACCGACGAAAACAGCGAAGACTCTGTGTTTTTTGTGCGAAGACAGCTGTGTTTACCTCTGTTTGAGACGCGAAATCTCTTCTCCCGAGCGAACCGCGGCGAAGGGGGCATGATGGTTTCATCTACTCGTACTTGTGCAACACACGCCAGAAATGGCTTCCGCCAAAAATCTTATTTCATAGTTTGCGTTTATTTCAGTTTTATCTTTCCGTTGTTGACGAAGGCGGAGGGGCGTGAAAACTTTATCCCCCATTGTCTTTCCAGTAATGAGGATACTTTTTGTATCGGAAAAATAAGGCTTTAAGACTTGGCCATATTAAGAGGCCCTAAAAAAATAATAAAAAAATAAATTTTAAAAAAATGTCACCAACTTAAACGGGATTCGGTCCTCAGAGATATTTATTTCGGGCAGTCATTGCAGATATGTGTAATGTGTATAGCTGAGTTCTTTCATAAAAATGTGCCTACATCAACAAATTCGTGTAACCGTGCCTAAGTACTTCCTGTCGCAGTTTATGTAAAAAAGACAGGTGTCTTTAGTAGGCATCTAAGGCGTCACCTTCTTGAGACGTCAGCTGGTTAGGTCAGCTTTGATTTGAGTTGAGACTGCCTTGAGATGGAATACCATGCCAACGTGCCGAGCTGACTCGAACAGTCTCGAGTTCTGCCGAACTCAAGCCAGCATACTGTAGTTTATTGAAAGCGAGGCGAACGCATACGAGTGTTTGTCGAATTTGGCCGATCATTGCCGAACCCCGTCTGTTCAATGTTACACAGGAAGTGTGGCCGTTCTATGAATGAAACCCTTCCCCCCACCCCGCCCACTCGTTCTCTCTTTCCCTCCTCTCCCCGCTTCGCCCTCTCATTCTTCCTTTCTCTCCCGGGCTTAGGAAACCTTCGACTGCTCAGCCCCTTTCCCCTTTCTCTGCTCCCCCTCCCGTTCCATCTCAAGGTGCTTCTCGTACCCCACTGTCTCGGTAATTATAAAACTGTCTCCTTGTAAAAAGTCTCGTGTATTACATCGCAGCAGTGTACCCCCAATGAGATGGATCGGTAATTCATAACCGTAAAAAAGCCGTCTTGTGTTTTTGGCACAAGTTGAGGATAATCTCAAAGGCCTCAGAAAAAAAGGCAGTTGTAAAGATTTTAGCCGACGCAAACGTAGTGCAGCTCGAATGCGATTTTTTAACAAAGCTGCAGAGGGATAACTACAAATCTTTACTGTTGGAAGGAATCACCAATAAAAGTTAATAACACGGTCACGCTAGAAGACAAAGAGAGACCTTTCTCGAAAAATCAGCTCCATTTTCGCGGATGTCATGAAATACCTCGATCCCCGTGAGGTTTCGATACCTCATTTTATGGCCACCCCATAGTTCCAGCCGATTCCTATCCGGTACCTTGCCCCCCGATACTGGTGAGCAACAGTCAACAATCCATGCAGAGGCAAGTTGTTTATAATTTGAGAATGATTTCGCCTTGAGTGAGTACGCATACGCTATCACTAACACTGCGCTAAACGCGATGCGGACGCAGACAGCGTTTACGTAAGCACTTCCGGCTGAGTGCTTAAAGTCAAGCGAGTACTAAGTTCACACATTAGCAAATATTTTGATGTATATTAACCTGCTTTGAAACGTGGCGTTTTCCACCTCTTTTGTTCGATCCCATTTAGTCTTACATCACATTTTGAAGATCAACGACATGGTTATGTTAACCTCATAGGTTATGTTAACCCTATGTTTGGTTACCTGCGTTGAGCCTCGCTCCATTACCTTTCCGATCGGTTTTGCCGAACCTGACTCCGAGCTCTCGGAGTCGGAGGCAAATACTGCCGCCGAGAAGCAAAGCATCAGGCTGGAAAACCGTCAGATTAGGTAAACCTTGGTTAAGAGTTAGGTTAGGTTACATACCTTGAGTCTCGCTCCGCTATATCGCTCCGGCTTACCATGTTAGCGACGAAAGGTGGGGCACAAGAGATGGAAAATTCCACCTTTAAAGAGTACAGTGTATAAAGGAAAATAATTAAGATGGCATCGAGCGAACGGGGAAGAAAATTGGCTCATGCCGAAACACGCAAAAATACTTCACATGGTGCATCCGAAAAAATGAAGTCACGTAGATGGGATGATGGATTGATTTGGTGCCATGGATTTTAACATGAGGGTAAAAGCTTTTTATCTAGGCCTATCAGACGTCGTTTTTCCGAACAGCCAAAATACAATTCTGTAAATTTGAGAGCTATCATAAATTAATGAGGATACTCCATCGCTGTCAATGTATTTTCGGTGTCATTATGTTGGCAGAAAATGGCTAAAGGGTTCCAAAAACAATTCTGGCGTGTCTGATAATATATTACTTCAATGATTTTTATGCTATTAAGTTTTTCAGCTCAGAATTTCGGGAACACTCTCAAACAACAGCTTTCCATATTCTCAAGTGAAAGAAAACGAGGAAATAGACTTAAATATTTTAATAGTAAATCCCAATCGCATTTATAATCCCATGATGATAATCTTGAGATCGCTAAAATGTGCTGGTAGACCATTCATACTAGAGAGACGATACTGTAGCTGCACAGTGGCCAACTGTACCACGTGACCACTACGTTTTGGAGCCGAACCAATCAGCGAAGGCAAAGAAATGGGGCCCAGGCAATCGGGTTTGTAATCCTAGGGGCTGTTAGAGTTGGCTACTCTCCGTACAATCTCTCTAAACCTTAGCATTTAAATATTGGTTTCAGATGACAACAATGTAGGTAATGTGAAACGCCACATTTCTTAGAAGGGGTGTTCGGTTGCTTTCTTAGGACTATTTAGGTAGGGGACCGATATTTAAGACGGTGAATTCGAATTACTTGTGAATTCGAATGAACTAGGTCAATACCTGCTTGCGCTCAAAAACCACTCTCTCGCGATTAAAACGTAGGTGTACGTGAGTTCAGGGACAAAATTTAGTCAGCTAGATCGATTAATTAACTGATCGACCTCGGTTATACCTCGCCGAAATTTGGCCTGAAGGTAATCAGTCATGATAAGCAGCTAGGTCCTATAAATCCTATAAATAGTAATTCAGACGATTTTTAAAGGAAGAGGAAAGATAATAAGAAGTGCGGTAGTTTCTGATGAGTGAGCGGCAGCGTGGCGTCGCCGGCTTCGGATGACCAATGTTTTTCTGACCGACCACGTTGCTATGCGCCCGGCGCAGTGTTGCCAACCAGGTTTCGTCTTCTATTCACAGATAAAAATAGTGGAAAGATCGCTTTAAACGCCGAGAGACTAAACACTTCCCAAATCCTCAATTTTACATTCAACGCGCTCGATAGAATACAGTGACTGTGGTAAACCTATACCTGACATAACTGGGAACCCGACTATTATTTTTTTTCCGCTAACAAAATTTCCCTTTCTCAGAAAAAAAAGGCTACTCAGCTACGCCTCGTGCCTAGAAATGGTTTGGGTCCGATCGTTTCGAAACTGTCGAGATGCTCCAATTTCAGCCGAAGTGCAATTTTTGCTTTCTCATTTGATTGACTAATTTTCGACCTATCTGTGGTTTGGAGGGTATTACACATGTTTGTGTAAATGAACATTTTATTTCCCATTACTCAAAACGCAAATCCGCCCAAAAAATTAATCTTGCGTATGATAAAGCCATGTGGACATTTTGAGCCCTCTCCTCTGTCACCAAAGTAACGTTGACAGCGACGGAATATAAAAGCGAGGTGCAGTGCACCTTTCTTAAAATACGTGGTTCAATACAAACCACCCACTCGCGATTAAACCGCAAGTAGGCGAGTTCAGATCGATCTACTTATGATCAATCTACTGATCGACCAAATCCACCACGGTGAAATTCGGCCAGAATGTAATCAGTCAGGATTCAATCCAAACTCAAAGCTCGTAGGTCTCGAAAATTTTTCGAACTGTCTCAAAAAAATGTCGACAAAGTCCCAATCGGTAGAAGAAACGAAAGATTTCTATTGCTGATTTATTTGATGACGTGGCTAAAGCGTCGCTTATTTCCATGTCAAAGAAATGAAAGAAAAATTGGTAGACAAAGAACTTGATTAAAAAAGAGTGTATATCGACTGCAATAAAGGGCGAAAATTTGCCAAGGGCCGAAAAAAGTCAGGAAAGTAATAAACTAGAGCTTTGAATAAAAGCCTATTACAGATACCTACTTCTCATCTGGCCAATTCAAGCTTTCGGCTGCGAGGTCAGTATTTTCTTCAAAGTGTGCCGTACCAGTTGGCCTATTTTACTCAAGTCCTGTCCATAGACGTTTGAAACAACTTCCGGTGTCTTTCTAATTAAAGGAAAATAAAAAAAGAAAAACAAAACAGAGGCGCAACTTGTCTGTCAGGAAATAAGAGAAACCGCCCTTTTGATGTCGCTAGGCGCCGGCGTTGTAACGTAAGTGGCGTGGGTGGGAATGCATTTAAATAATAACAAGGCAAAGTTTAGCGGTTCTTATCATATTTTCTTGTGCTTACAGGGGTTGACACCAATTTAAACCCGAAATAAATAACGAATAAGCCGGACATGCAAAGGTTTAGTTTCCTCAATAAGTTATGCAGAATAGTTCCACGTTAAGTAGATGACCCTGGCTAGATTAGACTGGTGTATAAAACGACATTTAAATCCTGACGGCCTGTGAAATATGGGGCTTCAAACTTGTCCTTGTCTCCAGCACGAAAGCAGTACGCCACGTGTTGAGTCTAAAACTGACTTAAGAGCTTTTGGATAGCTGAGAGTTCAAGATCCTAGACAGAAGACGACACTGGTGGACACACGAACCACCAAGTCATGATGGTGCTAAGCTGTTCCTGTCCGTCTGTCTGTCCGTCCGTCCGCCGGCGCGGCGGACTGCCTCGATAAACGCCGCGCCGACGGAAAGAGGTGAGGGAGGAGGGGAAGGGGTGGGGGAGGGGAGGTGATCAGCCGCCGGATGTGAGGCATGCGGGCGCCGCGCCGCGCCGGCCGCCGGGCCGGAAAGCTTAATGCAATTCCGTTTTTCCTTCCTTCCCCCTCCCCTCCCTACTTCATTCATAGTCTCCTCCCCCTCATTCATTCATTAATTCATTCATTCATGACATTCGAATCAACATACGAGAAGTAAATATATTTAAGACGGGAAGTATACATCTCATTCCGTAACAATTACAGTAGTACAGTATAATCGACGCATCGCCGATCAAATGAGGAAATGAGCCATCCTAGATCAATAAACCACAAAAACTGTAGAGAGTTGACCGAAAGATATTTACATAATCTTACGATACAGCAGCTTTGTGGCAGCACGCTTTTTTCTTGACTGTCTAAATTTTTCGGCCATGGTTATCTTAATTCCCATATTCTCCGCATAGCCGACGGTTTTCTCCGAACTTCATAAGCAGTTCATCTTTCTAGGCCAGCCATGAAGATCACATTTTCCCAAAATACCCTCACTGCCGACGTTTACCCTTAACTTTCTAAGAACAAATTTTCAGACCACAGAGCCCTTATTTATGCCAAAAATACTCTCAAAGCCGACGATTTTCCCGGAACTTCAAGAAGTTCACATCTAAAGACCATGAAGACCGCACTTTTACAAAAGAGTGCTGTCGCAGCAGTAGATCGTTTTCCTTCAGACAATATCAATTTATTTCAATTTACTCTCAAGAGTTTTTGAAGTGCTATCGCGAGCAGGAGCAGAGATTTGCGAGCAAAGACGCTTGCACTTTTTCAAACTAGCAAAACTGTTCCCTCATAGCAAGAGATACAGACTAAAATTCCGTCACATCGAAACAAGAGGAAACCACTGAAAAAATAAAACTATGCCGCTTTTTCTTTGCCTATTGTTTTTGCTAATTTTAAAATGAGCGAGTATCGGTATTAAACATGAATGCTGTTTTTTCCGGTGTATTATCTGCGAAACTTTTGAAACTTCGTTCAATCTAATTCTCAGTTTTGAGTCTGCAAAGTGACCAGAACTACAGTTTCCATACAAACTGATTGGTAGGGTTATAAAAGGTTAGGTTACATAATCGCTGTTTTCAGAAACTGGGAACAATCCTTCTTTTGTGAATCGTTGTCTCAAACTGTATGTGGTATTACTCAATGTCTGAAGATAGACATAAAAAGCTCATCAGCAGCTATCTCTAGATGCATACAGTATGTTTTAAAGGTTGCCTTTCCGACCTCTAGTGTTCAGCCCTAATTTATCTTTCACCAGGATTATCGACCAACAATTGCGTAGGTTGTAACCTACGCAATTGGGGTCGTACCTACGGATAGCGGAACAAAGACAACTATATATGCCTGTGTTCCGCTATCGCTCGATCCGCTTGGTTTTTGCCCAATTGGCTGCTGCTAACTCCTGTAGTTGCCCTGGGGACAATAAATTAGAAGGCTTTGTGCATCGCTCCGCTAGGCTTTGCGTTGAAAGGAGGAGAGAGGTGGAGAATGCAAACTTCAAAATTTCGAGTGTCGAGAACGCAAAAAATGGTCTAAAGCTTGGCGTAATCTGAGTGTTTGTGACACCAATGCAGTCTCACCCCACCCCCACCTTGGCAGGCCGACAGGCCTAACCGGCTGCGGCAAGTGAGGATCTGTTTCCGGTTGTTTTATGGAGGCTTTTCGAGGAAGTTAAGGGGAAGAAAGAGGGGTGCATGTTTTACCGTGGGAACGCGGGGCATCGCAAAAAGACGAGAGCCCCGGCTCGGCTAGCTCCCTGCGCCACTCCGCCTCCCAACGCCTCTCTCAATAGGGTTCGCCAGGGGTTCACTACACCCGCTATACCGACTCAGGAAGCATGCCTGCCTATTCAACATCCACAAACAATGCCACCTTCGACATTATCTACTATTCCTTTCACAGGTGATATTCCATCTCGATAGCAAACTACCGTATTCTAAATGTGCCAACAAATACTTGATAAAGCAATATTTAACCGAATTCACACCGATAATGCACTCTTCTCGACTGATTGAACCCATGTGGTCAACCACAAAAATCAAAGCATCATTCGTCCTCAATTTAACCGAAAGCATGACAGCCTTTAGTTAAAAACCTTTGAGCCGAAAAAGTTATCGATTTTATTTTCTTATTCAACCTGTTTCTACGGTAATATTTACCGAGTAAAAATATGCAGAATTTCGTTAGTTTGGGAAGGGGCGGTACAATACCGGAATCAAAGGCTTTTAGATCCGGCCCCGCAGAACGGATCTACCGAGAGGGCTTGTATTAGACAAAAATAGTACAAGACACGGGTTAAACAACTTCTTTAGGAGATGCGCTGGGACTTAAACGCGCTTGGTCGTTCCAGAAGCCGAACCAATTCTCTTGATTGATTCTGAGATTGTAAAGTACCAGTACACCGGACTGAACCGAAACAGTGCAGCGCCATCCCACGCCCCCAGAGGGCACCCGAACATCAGCTCCGAAAAGGTTTCAATAACAGTAAGAGATTACATCGACCACGCCAGGCTTTTTGCAAAGCGATGGGCACCTCGTATCACTACCAATTTTCCAACATTGTGAAAGTTTGATTTCCACCTCTATTGTTCCCTCTTTCAACGCCGATTTGAGCGACATCGGGGCGAGGCACAAAGTACTATCATAGACAGAAAAAACGTCCCCCTCTGCAACCACCTGGACATCGGTGTGTTGCGGTTGCCTACCTTGGCTCGGCATCAGCCAATCACCTGCTTGATTCCAAGCTAAGGTAGGTAACCGCAACGCAACGCTGTCCATGTGGTTGCAGCGGAGGGGACGTTTTTTATGTCTATGATAGTACGTAACAAAGGTTAACCTAACTTAACGGAATCAATTATGTTTGGCAACAGCGGGGAGGTAGCGATGGGCATGGCACAAGGCGCGTGACCTAACCAAGGTTTACTTTACCTAACTACGTGGCTGTATGTCGTTAATTAATCGCCATGATGCAGTGAAAGAACCACGGTTCAATATAAGATGCAGAAAAGTCCACCTTTGAAGTTTACAGAGGGTATCCAGTTTCTAGGTTTCACGGTAGACGTTTCTACCGTTAGAAAAGGACCGCTCGTTATAGAGTAAATCGTTACATGAGCCGCCGTTCGCCGAAGTTGTTTACAGTTCTCAGAACAGGATTAAAATTTGCAGACGAACGATATTCGTATCATAAATTATTACAAACGAGCGAATGCGCTACTTTGCAAGTTTTATCAGACACGTTTACTAGATTACGAACGGAAAAAAAGGCCAAATAAAAAGGCGGAAAAAAAACTGTACACAAAATACAAGTCTGACTGCAAGGCAAGGAAGGCAAACAAATGGTAAGGTATTTCTCGAAGTATCGTAATATCATGACTTAAATCAGGCAAAAAAAAGTATTCTCGAAGTTCCCACGGTAGGTTTTTTGAAAGCTACTAACATTTTAACGCAAAGTTGACCTCATGTGATAAGGCGCGAGACGCAAGTTCAGCGTTACCGGACGAAATATTCTATTCCTAGACAGATCATTTGAAAATTTGACCACGCTAAGACTTCCGCAACTTTGCAGCTTTACAGCAACAGAGGCTAATCCGTTCAGTTCCGAGTTTAACAAAGTAGCTCTTACTGTTAGATATGTTCCGAAAGTCTGGCTTAGAAGCGAGGCACTTCGTCTAGTTTTTGTGTTCGGGCAGCACTGAACAACGCGAGCGTTTGGTACCACTTTAAGTGCTGTCCTAGAATGCATTAATCGAAAAAAATCCCGATTATTAAGGCAGAAAACTGCGCTATGCTATTTCCGTAGTCAAAGCGGCATGAAGGCAGGCAGTCTCGCGGCACCCCACCGAGCTATACACCATGTGGTTCATGAACCACCCACTACCCCCCGCAAATCCCACTTCCCGTCGCATGTGCATCGCCTTCACTTCGCATTAACTTGAGAACGGATTTTACCTCGACCAAAAAATCACACTTGGTTTCCATTTAAAACAAATGAATTAAAAAACGAGTTTGAAAATTTTAGCTATCAAGTCCGTTCCGTCTGTTTTGAGGGTTCTTCCAAAGACTTTGATTTTTCTATTAGACGACAAGATTCCTACTTTAAATTTGCCGGATCAATTAGACTTTGTTCTTTAACGTTTTCGAGGTTGGCGGGTAGCACCGGCGAAAAAAATGGGAATCATTTCGAGGCACTAATGGGGATTGGAATAGTAAAATTAAATGACTCGGCAAACGATACTTTGGATTTCGAATCCTCACGGATTATCATAAGTCATCAATACTTCGAAATAAGTAAGTATCACGCACTCGCAGTCTTCCAATTCAATATTTGACAATTTCCAAAGAGTAAACTTTGAATATTTTAATGCTAACGAATTCTTGTAAATGCTCATAACAAAAATAAATGAATTAACATTAAAATAAATGTTTAGAGTTTTTGTTCCTTGGCGGTTATCCTTTCGGCCTACCTTCGCAGCCTACCATCATATGCCAAAAAAGTATGTTATTGTACAACTTCTCTATTAGGGATGACCCCATGACCCTCCCTTGTGGGAGGGTAAAGTAATCATATCATAAAGGTACTACGTGTTGAACTAATAATCTTACATAACCGCTACCTTCGAAACCAATATTTCACTTTTAAGGGCAGTTCAGAAATCAGAAATGCGGTTTAGCGTGTTCCGAAACGAAAACTCCAATATGGAAATTGTTGATATCTTTAATCCAGCAATAACATTCAGCCACCTGATAGAACAAACGTCAACCGAGCAGCGTTTAGTATCAAAGTACAACATTCCGGATCGTGCACAAGTTCATTTTATTTAAAAGATCGCATTGCACAAGGTCGTACACAACCTGACAGTGCAAATAACCAACATTTAACAAAACGTACGACGTACTCCGAAGGAATTATCAGTAGAGCAGTTGCAGGAAATTTGTCAACAAACGCGTTCTTTTTATGATGATAGAGATGTGATGATCCATCCGATATATTACCGTCGAGGTTTTTAACTGGGCGGACGAAAATGCGTTTCGTAACATTCTCTTTGTCACGAGCAGCAGGCCTCGGGCCAGAAGGATCTGCCTGATGGAAAAATAAAACAACCGCAATAGGGCCAACGACTCGCAAAAGGAGGTCAAGTGAAATAACTAAGTCTAGGTTAGTTTCTGGAGTTAGATATGTCTCGTAAAACTAATTACTGTCAGTGAATTGAATCGTAAGAATCAATATCCACGGAATCGAGAGGATTTGTAAAGCGATAGGCTGTATTATATTCCTGTAGTGGGGCCATACGCCTGATATTTAGACCGAGCGGTGGGATTGGCTCGCGGGAATAACTATAGGCAATACTTCGGCAATAGGGCTGACTTGCGAGAGTGACTATTATTTGAGTGAGCGCAAGTTTGAGACAAGCACACTCAGCCTCAATCTATATCCTTTATAACAGGAAGAAAAAAGTTAACAGTACAGCGTCTGTCAGTACCCTTTCGTCCGTATGATTAAGGATATCTTGAGTAAAAGTTGTGCAATCGCAACCCATCTTATAGGGAATCTCTTTTATTAAATGAGGACAACTGCGGGAGCCGATAGGGGTACCGTATCGTTCTAAGAGGAATCCAATTTTCAGTAGTTCGTTTCTCGATGACTCGATAACCAATGGAGCAACAGAAAATGGAGGAAGTCCACTCAAGAACAAATTTCAAAGCCTCCACCTTTGCTCCTAATAAAATTGTCGATATCTCGAACGATTTTCGAGATATTGAAAAAGGGCTTTAACGTGTTTTACTGAATTCCCTCCTGTTTTACACGTGTTTAATTGAATTTTCCCGCAGACAAAACGTTCCCTGTCATGAGGCACAAAGAACTGTTTAGTGACTAGACTTTGGTCTTCGGCGGAAGGAGATTTTAAGATCTTCAAAGCTCCGACATAAGCTTGGCCTGTTCTTGCACGCGGTACTAGCTATTATCCGATTTGGAATCGGGTTGACGTAGAAATCGCCGATTTCTACGTCAACCCGAGGACGTGAGACAAAGACAATCTAAATGAACACATGATGTGAATTGAGCTACGATATTAGGTTACCGTATTCTCCCGTCTATAGTACGCACTTTTTTGTCTCAATTTTGGTCCTAAAAACCCGGATGCGTACTATATTCGGGTGCGTACTATCCAAGGGTAGTTTCTGCTGTTTTGGTGAAAA
>Ga0058701_10003223_pt1 | contig 12823 bp, 8 predicted proteins | sample AgamicOrMae_FD_97039 | JGI IMG/M metagenome (GOLD analysis project Ga0058701, IMG submission 97039) | Agave microbial communities from Guanajuato, Mexico - Or.Ma.e | ecosystem: Host-associated > Plants > Phyllosphere > Phylloplane/Leaf | place: Guanajuato, Mexico | collected 2012-06-04
AGCGGCAGTAGTTGGGAGGGATGGTGGGTGGGGGTCATCGTCAGCTGTTGACCTAGTGGCGCCATCTCTTGACATACTTGGAAACTGCGTGGTTGCAACGGGGCAGCAACGGGTTGGTTGGTTGATTGTGAGCCGTGGTGTGAACGCCTTGCGGGTCTAGGATAGGCAACACCCACAACTGTTGAGAAATCCCGTTGCCTATGCACGTTTCCGCAGGGGTTCAAGAAGCGTAAGGGTGGAGCTACCGTAACTTCGAATATCTTTCGTTCACGCTTTTTTGTACTTCCGCATCTAATCTCATTCTCATACCACAGCCGTTACGGGATTCAAATATGAGTCGAAACTTCAAATGGCCATAATAAGAGATGTATTTATTCCTAAAAAATGTTTTTATTTTTTGCTCTTTAGTAGGAGAAAGGCTCAAAAGCGAAAGGTGCCTTCTTTGTCTTGCAAGTCACGCAGAATACAAAAAAAAAAGGCAAGCAAACATTACGCTCGTTCAGGAATACGCCCATCGGTACAGAATATTCGGAAATTAGCCCAAATAAGCTACATGCAAGACGAATATCGAAAATAGACTTTGAATATGCGAAGGTGAAATTGAAACGGATTCGGTTTATAATTCAGGTTTTCACCTATTAGTTTGTACTTTTTTTCTGATGAAATTTCTGATGAAATTCTGAAGTGCAATATTTTTGTCGGAAAGTTTATTTTTCCTCTTAACTACTAATGGAGCCACTTGCACGTCACGGTTATTACTTCACGCACGGCTCCGTGTTCTTGCATCGAATATTGAGTTTATTATTAAGATGAGCTGGCGAAAGTTGGAAGCAACTTGAAACAAGAACGTGCGATGGTCGCTTGATTGAAAAATTTTGGAGAAGCTCCTCTGGCGATGGAGAGAAATTTCAACGGGCTGGCCCAGTCGGAAATCCATTAATTAAGCAAAAGAGAATGGAAACTGAAAAGGAATGTGAATACGAAGCAGAAGGGGGGCAGTGGGAAATCAGCACCCAGGGGACATTCGACTCAAGGAATTGAAATCTCAGCTGATGAATAGCTACAAGCCAGTTTGTCACATTTGCTATGGCTGGACAAAGCCTGTTTGACCAGAAAAAACCCAAAACGAAGGCGAGCCAAGGAAGAGGATGCAACGAGAACGGGCAGACGAAGAGCTGACAATATGGGGATTTAGTGACGATTCCTACAGGCTGGGATTTTTCATGGGGAAAATACAGGATTTTTTTAAAAAATACCCTGGTCCGAGAATCCATAGCAAATCCATGCATGGATTTTCAAAAATCCACGGATATCAACATGGATATCCTTGATTTTTGGATGTTATAGTCTTCAATTATCCTTACAAGCGTGGATATCCACATTGATATCCAAGCATGGATATCCATGCAAGGACATTCCGCAACCGATATCCGTAAACAATAAAAATCCATAAATGAATATCCATGTTTTTGTGGATATCAGTCTTCAATTATCCATGCTTTTATGGATATCCATTTGGATATCCTTGGATTTCTACGGATATCCATGCATTGACTTGCTATGGATTCTCGTTTCCGGGGATTTGGAGAGGGAGACCTTAGGTAATTCAGGAACCATGCAGTCCCCTGAAAAATTTCATACGGATATACGAGCTACTTTGCTCAAGTTTATGGATGGTCCCTCAGGTCCGAAGTCCCGAGAGTATTGCCAAGGACAGCTGTATAAAATCCTGAAACGCGAATGAGGCAACGCCATAAGAAAATAATACAGACCAAGCGAAGGTGCAGTGAATTGTAGCATAGAGTAATACAGTCTTACTCTATGATTGTAGAAAGGGCAGTCAACGAACCAGCAAGCCTAAAAATCCGACCCAGCTGACAATGCAAAAAGCCAAAGAAGCGGCCTCTGGAGGCCGCAATGCCAATCCGCCTCTTCGGAAACGTTCGGCTAACCTCGTCTCGCTCCGGCGAGGGCGTAAAGACTCGGCAGGTGCGAGAGTGGGGACGGAACCAAGCCCTACCTGTACCTGAAAACAAACTTTTCAAGTCGCTCGCTGAGTGACTCAGTCCGCGCTGGATTTCGAACGGGAGTACTCCGCGTGGTCTTAGCTCCTTAAATGGTTGTCAATATTTAGCTTATTTTAGTGCAGTGTTGTGAGGGTGGTTCGTGAGCATGGTGTGGTGAATGCTAGGTATAGAAAATTATAGTTAAATACCCATTTTCAAGATGGGTTCCAAAGTGGAGTACGTGGAATCCTCCCAGATGATTGCCACCAACTTCGTCCGCAATTCGAGAGCCATAGGAGTCTTATGGGGAATCTTCACCATTTGCTATGCAATCATCGGAGTTGTAGCATTTGTCACGCCGGAGTGGTTAGGTAAGAGAATGAGCGCCTTGGCATCTTTCGACAAGAATAAACGGTTGCACGAAGGTCTTTAGACTTGGTGCTTTCTAGCCCGAGTCACTCGCGAATCTCTGAGCCGGCTGGCATGCCGTTTAAAAGAAACACTCACATGGAGAACAGGTTTACGTGGCTTGTGCCCTCCAGAGAATTTTTTAAAACCTACCTTCATTAAAAATAGATCGCATTTTTTACGAAAATTTGTGCTTTGTAGCTCATTGTTAGGGAAATCTTACAAATAAATGATTTGTTGCCAATATAAACGGCGGTTTCTGTGAGAAACCTTAGAAACCGTGGTTAGAAGTATGACCGTTGCGCTTCAGAAAAGAAAAAAAAGACGGTTCACCGTAATAACATCGCGATATTTGCCAGTTTACGTCAGTATCTATGTTTAGAGAGTTTATCAAACGGTACGCGCTACAAGAATTGAGTGAACGCTTCTGCACTAATCTAGTCGCAAAAGTTGATAGCATTTTTTTGGAGTTAAGTTTGCATAGTATATAGACAAAAACATATGTCGGTCATCTTCAGCTTTAGCTTAATTTTTAATTGCCGCAGAAGCTGATGAGGTGATTGTCATTATTGACAGGGATGAGAACAAATTAGCTCGGAAATACGACTGACAACTGTTTTCCGTGCGTTCAAGTCACCTCTCATTTAAAATACAATACGTGCGTTCAAGTCTCCATGTATTTTCGCCGACGGGCGAATAGCCACGACCTTTTGTGTAAGCGGGAGCAATCATGTCAGCATAGGAAGCAGTACTTTGGAAGGAAGGATCCACATCCCCGGATTGAAGTGAGCAGTCCATGTAATATCCATGCCGAATTACCAATTTATTGGAGACATACAAATGGATATCAATGTGTCTCTGCTGTATCCATGAACCATGGATGTCCATGCGAGTATTTTTCAGCGAATGGATTTTTTGGCATGGATATTACCATGGACATTGCATGGATACTTCAACCCGGGTACCCTGTATAGACCTTGCACAGAGCGTCCCTAGATCGAATCAATTTGGTCTTGACGTCTTTTTCCAGTGACGTCCCTCTCCTCGATTCCCTTAGGATCTTAGATAGGGAAAGCAGATCACCTGTAAGTCCACAGCATTAGACATTGCAAAACCCTTAAATTTTCATGGAAACCATTTTCAATTGTACACTAAATCTAAGGAAACAAAGGACTTAAACAGCGATGCACTACCCATGATCTACTAAAGGAAAACTATCGGTATCCCTACTCCCATGCAAGGTTCCCATGCCCCATTCAAGTGATGCCCCTAAAAAGTCCCATTAAGTGCTCCATGTCCCATTCAATATTGACGTCCCACTCAACAGCTCCAAATGTTCCTCATTCAAATAACTTATTTTCATACCGGTACCTAAGTGTCTGACTCAAAAGTTTCATGGAAGGATCCCATGAATAATGTCCCATTTAAATATATTATACCTTTCGTTTCGCCTACCAGACCTGTGGGAGACATGCTATATCTTGAGAAATAATGAAGAATTTTTATGAGGCTAATGAATGCTGCCTATGCAGGTACCTAAATTCTAAATTCCTACCTAAATTCAGACTCTGCCGGCAGGTTCAAGACGAATATTTTTAGGTTGGAACACCTAGATCGTCGGCAATCATGGATGATTATCAATTAAAACTTTAATGCGACGTTTAGTAGAAGACGTGTGTGTAATTAACTACTACCGAAGGCGAAAATTAATTGCGTTCCAGCGAGATTTAGATCTTTTGATACCTATAGGAACCGCTAGCCTGCAGTAAGATTTGACACCCAGACCACCAAGAGCTTTACCGTTACGCAAAAATAATGTCGCCGTAATTTTGAGCAGCAATGACGCGGTTACGATGGGCTGACCATCTCACTGACAGCTGTCAGTGAGGAAAACTCATCTTGATCGAGTACTACAATTTATCCGCCATTTTCTTTGAGGAAAACAGACAGATCACATTTTCAAGCTACGTTTCTGAACCACTCCTTTCAAAACAGTGGGTAAAGGGTGGACTTCCAGAATCAGAATTTACTGTGCTTGAGGCTCTGTTTTTTTCCCCCGTAAATTGAGAAAGGATAGTCAATTGAATTTGGAATAATCCGCCCACCTGCAAGAAGAAATAGTGAGTCATTTTTGCTGTCTTACCTAATCCTGAATTACTCGTGTATGGGGAGGTTTGGTTAAGGGGCTCTGTACAGTGGGCCACAAAAGTCATGACCCCTGTTCCATGTAATTCTTATGAAACAGGGGTCATGACTTTTGCGGCCCACTGTAGAGTACATGCATGTAACGCTTTTTACCGCCAAAAATACCACGGAAAATTCGCGTGAAAAAAGCGCTGTTTTTTCTTTGTTTTTTAGGCAAACAGGATGTAACGCCGTAACGAATTTTGGAAAATAATGCCCGTCATTTTGTAATGATTAATATTCACTACGCACATCAAACGAACAAATTTAACGATGAATGGGAGATAGCGGCTTACGGTTTAAGGATTTTCCTCGCTCTGGGGAAGGTAATGTAATCAGTATGCCAATTACAAAAGTCTCATACCTTAGAGTGATTCGTGATACAACGTGTATCAATACCCAAGGGACTGCTGTTCTGGGAAGTCCAACGGGTCAGTAAACTTTTGTAAGAGTCGTGCAATACTGGCATTTCGACAGATGCCCATCGGTAGGCCGTTCACAACAACAGAGTGTTTCCTTTCGAAAGAGACTTCAACGCACGGGACACGCCGACACACCCTTTCATAGATTGCCCTCTACAGCGTTACGTTTAGTGATGCCTAGAGCTGCGTTACGTTCACTGATATGCCTAGACGTTACGTTTACTGATCCGCCTCACCGCGCTGCGTAACTGATGTGATCGTCACTGAGATGATAGGAGCGTTTATCAAAAGTTGATGGCGTTACGTCGACCCGAAATAAGCGCTGATATGCCTGAATAAATCGCGTTACGTTTTTACCACTATAATGGGTAATCCCAATGTGATACAGTGTTACGCTCGCGGATTTGCCGATACTTCTTAGAGGAACTAAAGTCATAATGTGCTAAATAGTTTGAAGTTAGACGACCATGATATTTATAAGATACTTCTTGAGGTTCGAAATCAGAAAGTGTCAAGAAATCAATGTCGAAGTTTTTCACGAAAAAGGCGATGGCTTCTATACCATTGAGCTTAATTGTGAAATTACCTCAAAATTGCGATGCTTATGCCAATTCAGTAACCATCAAAAAGCACGCATATTACTGAAACTGTTGCCAATTAAGACAGCGGTATTCAGTCCCTAATTACGCAAAGATATTAAAGCACCGGTACCAGTAGTTTTGGATTTTGCACTTTCTTCGAAGCGAAGAACAATGACAAGCAGACATAGCTCCTCTTGTCTCTCGGATAATTTTAAATGAAGCAGAAACTAATTTGACAGGCTGTAATCATCTTGAGAGAGTCCAGTCTCTACAGAACCGTCGCTGTTCCACTTCAGCTCAGTTATCAACGCAGCGCCCCTCCTCATACCAACCCCATGATACATGGTACTGATACATCCACCGCGCATATGTAGAAAGCAATAAGAAGCAGTCCTGCTCAAAATATATCCCTCTCGAGATTTCCTATTTTCAAAGGTTCGAGTTTCACATTTAAATCAACATAGTCGAAGGTAGTGTTTCCAACGCAGACTGTCAAAATAAGTTCAAACACGACGATTTTGATCTTTTAATGTTACTAAAAAGATGCCGCGACAAGCAAATTTTAAACGGGATAAAAATAAAATCGCGATTGCAACAAAAAGAATCATGGTTTGTGCAAATAGCGTGATTTTCAGGGTTACACATTTTTAATTTGTTATAGTGAGGAAGTCATCGTTTTTGTCCGTGCCAGATTTCGCTACTTCTTCAAATTTAAACGAGGCTTACTTTTTAATCCGTAAATGTAACTTTATGATCAATCCCATTTTTGGATTTCTCAGCTCGAGTACGATCAAAAGCAAACCGAACATGCCAGGTTATCTCTGATAATTCTCACATTAACCTCGGTCAATTTTGCAGAATTATCGTATGATTTAAGATTTTATGGGGCTCGCTCTTGAAATAAACCTGGAGTTCTTACCCATATCGTGACGGATATTCCTTCAAGATACCATGCCTGTCTCAAGTTCCTTCATGAGTCCTTAATACCGAAAGACTTCGCAAAACCTGTCTACAAAGAAAAGCAGTCTTGAATTACACAACGGAGGAGCGAATACAAAAGATTCTTAACGAAAACTGTAGCAAATTATTAGAATGTAATTCCCTTCGTGGTCACGACATTCCGGCCTCCTGGAAGCTTCATTTCTAACGCTTTCTCCAATCTCTAGGGACTTTTTTTGTTAAGTGATAATTCTATCGTTTAGTAGTCCTGTAATTTCTTTATAAGGAACCTAGAGTTACGGTTAATTGACTCAAGTACCGAGTCTCCGTACATAGAACAGAATCGTCAACGATTTCCCATTACAGCACCGAATTTTGATCTTGAAAAAGACCGTTACTGCTGAAGCGTTATTTTTACCCATTTTTATTTTTTTTATTTTTTTAGTGATGTTGTTCTTTGATTGATTGATCTTTATATGTCCATTTTGCCTAAAATTAGGTTTCGGCATCGTCATTTTTAATGGAAGACTTCAACTTTAGGTTTGAGGATTTCTGATCCTGATCATAATGTTAATAACTAACATTTCCGGTTAGTTAACGCAAGGAGTTTGGCTGGACCATACGTTAATCGCTCTGTTGACACAATAAGATGTGGAAAGCTAGCTGTAACGAGGAAGGAAGGGAATCTAACGTGATAGATAAACCGTAGCTTAATCCAAAGGACTCATTTATTGATCGACTTCAAATATTTAATAGGCAACGAAAATCACTTCATCATTTGTGGGCTGAAATACGGCCTGTGTTTTATCTAAAACTTACTGCAAGAATTTCATCACTCAAAACTTTTGAAGTAAAAAAATGCTGTTTATTTGAAATAATTTATTTAAAGGAGCTACTCACTCTAACCCACCGAACTACGAGGAAGATACCTGCGAACCCTATCAAGTATAGCGCACCCTCAGTGAACCAAACCTCAAAATCCAAGAGTTACATGTCTTCCATTGATCAAGTTGACCTACACAAAGTCGACGAAGTTATTGACCTAAATTAACCCACTACCGCCCAGCGATGCCGTTCGGAAACGGGAAAAAATATTTTAGAGGACCTTTTCAGTTCATTTTTTTCACTATTTAAAAAATTTCACCCCTCTGGAAACCTGAAATTTATTAATTTAGTCATTTTTCAAAGCTTAAAATTGCGTATTTTAGTGAAAAAAAAATCCATCCAATTTCTCTTAAGCTAAATTTCACTCCAAATACTTTGGGCTGTTATGGGTTAATTTAATCAAAAGACCGATGGGCGTAGAAACACATTTTGAGATCGTAAGTCCTATGCCCGATTGGAATCTAGGGATTGTTTTGAGAAATTTATGTTGGCAATACCATTGAAGTGACTGACTGAGCGCGAGATCCCCCGAATTGAAATGCATTAGTGTTACCAACACAATTCCGAAAAACATGAATGCCGCTAGATTCGAGTGCAACACGGCTTATGTTCTCAACTGCACATACTTTGTCTAAAGGTGAGAAACCACAGTTTTCATTGTCTTCTGCGGTTTTTTGAAGGCCGGTTGTGACAGAGGCGCGAATGCAGAGCGAGTGGGTGGAATAATTATCTGAGTGCGAATAACGTTCAAACGCACTTTCTCTGTGGATGTTCTTGGAGGGTTTCTGAACGCATCCGCAGCTTGTGGTGCGCGAATGCGGCACGCCTCGACAGGAAGTCAGCGCTTGTACTGTACTGAACGCAACCGTTGGCTTTTGACGGGCGACTCGGCAAGGCGAGGCGCGCAACGTGTTCACTTTGGGTTGCCAGCTGCAATTTGCGCCCCGAATAACGGAGTGAGGACAGAGATGAAAACGCCTCACCGCTATTCAGCGAATTTTTTTGCAGATGCAGAGTGCAACGACAGCGGAAGTAACTCCGAACAAATTGCAATATCTCACCCATGAATTACGTAGCCTAAACCTCGACCTCCACTCATCAAGTATAAAATTTCATACCTAAAATACCATACTGCGAAACACACCAAACTGACATGAGTTAATTTAACCCACTAGCGCCCAGCGAGGCCGAAACAGAAAAAAAATATTTGAGATGATCTTTTTAGTGTAGTATTGTCAAAATTTGAGAAATATCAACCCTCTGGAAACTTGAAATTTAATAATTTAAGCATTTTGCAAAGCTTAAAATTGCATAGTCTAATGAGGAAAATCCTTGGAGTTTCTCTTAAGCTAAATTTCACTCGAAATACTTAGGACTGTTATGGGTTAATGTTAGGTAACACGTCTTTCAAGGAAGAAAAATACAGTAAAGTCTCGTTTATACGTTATTCACTTGTATGTATTATTTGGCTATCCCTGTTTCTTTATTCACCGGTGGAAACACTCAACAGTTTTTGACATATTCACTTATACGTTTTATTCACTCATACTTACTTTTCCGCTTCCCCTTTGGAAAACGTAAGAACGAGACTTTACTGTATTATTGTTTTTGTTGGTTTCACGATTTTTGTCGCCACGCCATTGAAAAAATAAAAACAAATAAATAAGTCATAGTAACAAACGAAAATTTGTAACCGGATGAAAATTTTTCGTCTGAAAAATTTTAGGGTATTACTATTGACTCGACATGCATTTACATTGAGAGAATTCAACGATCGGCAAATGACAAGATTGCTTTGGGTACTTGACCAATCTTTATCGAGATAGCCATCAGAAAGAGCCAAAAAAAATGACGAGGAAAAATCAAAAGCAGCACCTAGATTACAATCAGCCGATCGCCCGGAAATCGAGTTCAAAGTTGCCTGTGACGTCACGAAATCCGTAAATTTTGCTGAATTCCACGGATTCGCCTATGACGTCATAGGCAACTTTGGACTCGATTTCCGGGCGATCGTCTATAGGTGCTGATTTTTTACTTTTCTTCGTCATTTTTTTTAGCTCTTTCGGATGGCGATCTCGATAAAAATCGGTCAAGTACCCAATGCATGGTGTATTTTTTTTCATAAGGGTTTTTTGCAACGTTGCTTTACTTCAACCAGTCCGTGCTAGGGACGTCTGCTGAATTTGGTCCTAAGTGGAGACGTACGAGATAATTTGCTCCAAAGGCTGTAAGGAAGTTCTTGATGAATTTTAGACTGGTTTCAGCGCAAATGAGGCACCTCGCTGGCATGATTCCGCAGGCAGACAGAAGGTCCTTCTGATTTGCAAACGCCGCTTTTTGACCCAGAAAAATAGAAACGGAAGCATAGTGCCGTCGAGAAGGCACATAGATTAACCAAATATAATCACGGTTAACCAAATCTAACGTCCTACGCGGAGCAAAAGTATTGCGATTCGCAAAGCATGTAACTTACAACTGAACAGCCCGACGGTATAGGGTAGATAAAAGTAAGGTTAGGTGAGCTACCTTCTCAGTTTCACAAACGAAAGATAAAACACAAAGAGGTGGGAAATACCACCTTTCGAATTCACAGAGTAAAGTTGAGATCATAGATCGTGTTGCAATTTAGTGTTTTTTTTTTCGAAATATATGTTGGCAATACAAACGCATTCAAAACCAGGGTCTCGCGCTCGGCCAGGTCACTTATTGCCAACAAAACTAAAAGTCCCTTGATTTACATGCGACTCGACTCTACCGAATGAGATATCTTCGACGCCAAAATGGATTTAGGGCTATTAAACGAGATCCATCAAGCTTTCATTACGTCAAAACAATGACGAAATCATGTCGTAGAGAATTTGCTAGTAGTCTCGCGTCAAGCAGCCCTTCTCGGTTTAGCCGAGTCTCCTGACATGGCCTAACCGCAAAATGCAAACAGCCTTCTCGACAAAACTGCCTCGGCATATTCCCCTCTCCTCTAAAGCAACGTTGGAATGCTATCAAGAAAATGCTACGCTATTCTGATTACAGAAAAAAAGAAGAAAACGCAGTGTGTGGACAATTTATCAAACGCAGCAACGCTATCTTTCGAATACAATTCACTATTAAATTTGAAAATGACCAAAATAGAAGAACCGTATCTTCCGTTTTAAATAATTGTCGATGTCGGCCCGGTATTCAGTTGGTTTGTACTAAGTAAGGTGAGGTTAAGTTACGTTACAGAAACCATCGACTAGCTAGGAAGCCTTAACTCAGGATATGGGAAGTTACCAAACTAAGGAAGTATCTTAAAAAAGACCTTTGGTTGTGATGAGATATGAAAGGAGTTTGATTTAGGTAAGGGTACATTAGTAGGGTTAAAATGTGTGATAAGGTAAAATACATCTTTTTTCAATGATTGAGCTGTTCTACGGAGGTTATGGAAGACCTGGCCTTAATAAATCGGGTTGGAAACAATACCCGAAGATTAGACAAAGGACTATAGGACCAAGGTCAATTTTTCTATTCAATACGTTTACACACCACTCCGTTGAGTCTTACGCGGTGGTAAGCTGGGGGTTTAAGGACTTACAGTGCGCAGAAGATATGTTCAATCCATATATGATCTAATAACAGTCGTGTTCAAGAAGCTCCGTTTTCCCAGCTAAGTATAAAAGCTTGAAGCAATTAACGTGAACAACACCCGTCAGCTTTAATTTGTTCCTTCAGGTTTACCGATACTCGCTTGGGTACATTTATGTGTCATGGCGTCGCAAAGCTGGTACAAGTGTCTTCCTGAGGTCAGGTACAATTGCTACCAACCTTGGAATATTCAATACCATGGCAATAAGTTGACTAGAGATGATTACGAAAATTGCACCAAACGAATATGGCTGAAAATCATACTTGATGAAGTATGAGAAAGAAATAACGAAGAAATTATTACGCATCACTAATTTATGAAATATTTAAATATTTTGAACGTTATAGGTCTTTTAAGTCAAGCGGAGCTTCAGTGCAACGAACAAAAGGTCATAGAACCTAACCTATAATAACCCAGCTCCAAGCCTCATGCCGCTTAAGATGACGTGCCCTGCTTTACAGCTGTTCGGCTATCGCAAGACTGATGGCGCTTACATTCCTAGGCCAGTCGCCAACTAGTAGCGCTATCAGGCTTGGAGAACCTTAAATTAATTTTGGTGCCGTGTGCCTCGCTTCGTTATCAATCTGCCCGCGTTGCATCCTTTTTGACAGTCTACGCTCGCACGTAATCAGCTAATGGGAACATTTGCAACTAGGAGCAGGATGCGTTGATTTACTCCTGCAATTGATTTAAATTCAAGATATTTATAGACAGGAAAACTTCAGGTCGAAAATTAATAAGGAATCTTTAAATCGGTCACTATTACAACTTTTTAGAGCGTCGACCCGAATAATACTCCCGCCAGACGCGGAAATATTTTTGAAAAGAGGACTTAGTATTTAAGACCTTTAGCATGGGCTCCCTGTCTCACTACTTTTGCAACTCACCCTGATTACCCGCAGGCGAACTTTCAGAACACATTTATCAGGACATAAATTGCGACATTTACTCGGACAGTAATCAATTTACTCTGCCGACGAAGAGCTCAGTATGTGAGTGAAATTCAGCTCTACTTGCGCTTGCACAAATTCTGACAAGCCAAAACAAAGCTGCACTTCCATTCTCGCACTTCATATGTTTGGCGGCCACAATCCGCTTTTTCCGCGCGGGAAACCGAATAAATTCAGTGAGTTTTCGTGATTTTTCGTTCGTATCCGTGGTCAAGTTAATCTATCAAAAAAAAGGCAACTTATTTATCTTTTTAGAGAGAAAGCTGATGGCACAAAATAGCGCAATTTTTTCAAAGGTGAAAACTTTTGATTTTAAAGGTCGCAGGGGTATCGGGGATGAAACCCCTCATTATCTCCCAGCAAATCAAAATATCAGCGAAATATTAATCGAAATCAAAATATCAATAAAGAAAAATAAACATCAGTTAAAGTCAAAATATTATCAATATCCAAATAGAAATGAAAAATATTAATTAACATCCAAATATAAAAGAAAATTATTAATTAAAATCAAATTATCAATCAAAATCCAAATATACATGAAAAATATCACTCAAAGAATCAATATATATCCATACATAAATGAAAAATACCAATAAAAATCAAAGTATGCATCAAAATCAAGATATCAATCAAAATATCAATAAAAATATCAATGAAATTAGAATATCAATCAAAATAGAAATAAAAATATCTATGAAATTAGGATATCAATCAAAATCAAAATGTCAATGAAAATATCAATGAAATTAGAATATCAATCAAAATAGCAATAAAAATATCTATGAAATTAGAATATCAATCAAAATCAAAATATCAATGAAAA
>Ga0058701_10003224_pt1 | contig 12823 bp, 7 predicted proteins | sample AgamicOrMae_FD_97039 | JGI IMG/M metagenome (GOLD analysis project Ga0058701, IMG submission 97039) | Agave microbial communities from Guanajuato, Mexico - Or.Ma.e | ecosystem: Host-associated > Plants > Phyllosphere > Phylloplane/Leaf | place: Guanajuato, Mexico | collected 2012-06-04
ATACAACACAAGCCAATGGGGTGCGGTAAATCGTTAAGATCGTACAGCACAAACACCCGTTACACATATAAACCGTCACCATGACAATTTAGTTGGTCAAAGAATCAAATTCGTCAATAAGGCTGGCCGCTTTTTCGGCCCTTCAATTCATCACGCCTAATTTTTAAAGGATTAAAAAAAAGTTGTGATAGGAAATTTTGTTCCTGACAGCACAGCAAAAGGGTAATTCTTTCAACACTTTCCAACCCGCCGCTGAAGGCATTTCGATGATTCTATATACACTAAGGTATCAAAGTTTGGGTTTACACGACAAAACAAAATCTATGAAAAGTAAGGGAGGAACTTCTTCAACTCACAGAACACAGTCGGATCAAGTTCTCGACAGAAGGTTAAGAATGAAAATTCGGTTGTATTTCAGTCAAAAAACCCGGGAAATAGCAGAAAATCTCTTCCAAAATGAAAAGAGTTATTCGATAAGGCCTAACTTCCAATTTTCCGAGGTTCCAATTTAGTGTATAAATGTAATTCGTAAGTACCTACACCCCTAACCTGCCCTTACCAACTCAATCGACATTTACCGATTTCTTACTTCTTGACTATCAAGCCATGGGAAATAAGTTAGGGCGCCAAAATCAAATATACAAGTAAAATAAATAAATAAAATAAAAAAAATAAATTACATATTCCCTCCACCTCTCAATAAAATAAACAAAATGTCTTTAATTGTAGTAATAGCTACGTCTTTCTCTAATAGCTATCAGTCTTATTCATTCTTAATACTAAGAACTGTTCGTAGCTTTGCCAAAGTCATTCGGCAATTTCTCATAAGACAGAAATTGTGGAAGCTTTCCTTCAATGCAAAACATTTTGCAAACCCTGTAATTTGCAACTTTCGATAAAATAAAACACTTACTTGTTGGTTAGGTGATAACGAAAATGTTCTGATATGCGACAGCTCTGAAAGTGAGTAAGAACTTAAGGAGACAGAAGAGCAAGAGATATAATGTGATTTTGTTTTAAGGCCCCTGATTTTCCCTGCTTCTTGAACACAACAATCCCGAGAAGAACATTCGTGCGTCAAACTAAGCGTCATTCCTCACGCTACTCTCTACACTGTAAACGGCACACTAAGTGATACAATAACACAAATGCAACTACAAAGCGCATTACTAACCAAAAACACAAGACGATTCGTTTCTAGAAAAAAGAATAACTCAAGAAAACTGCTTTATCACAGGATATATTGATCGTAATACTTAAATCTAGTTCAGGCAAACTATTTCTAAATGCCGGAGTAAAGTTTGAACAGCAAAATAAATAGGTTTTCAAAGGCAATAACCTAAAAAAAAATTGAGCAGGTAAAAAGAAATAGTACTAAGAAGTTCATATTTTGATGCAAAGTTTGAAAGGGAGACGCGATGTATAGCTTTTTACCGTAATTACCAATAAAATATTCGCAAACACGTGCGGTCAAAGCACGACATGTTCAAAATCAAATGAGTAGACTAATTATTAAGCTTAACTTTACACGAAGCGTCATGGGAAAACTATTTGATCGGAGGGCAATGAAGTGTTAAGTACTTTTAAGATTCTTACACCACACGTCAAGTAGGGTTGCATTTGATTGATCAAGGCTTTTGGCATGTAGACACCGAGCCTACGGATAGGGGAGATCGTTAAGTAAGGAACCCCCCCCCGTTTCGGTTGAGTACACCTCAATACCAATCGCAACAAGGTTTTTTCAACCACACAGATATTTTAGGGTTTCTTCAAGGTTATCGAGGCACAATTCATTTTACAAGTCATCTCCCAACCACTAGAAATCGTCATCAGTACTAAGACAGCCAGTTAATTTCACGGAAAGAACTCGACAACGCACAAAACAAATGGACCGTAGATTCTTCTAAAATCAAAGAAAGCCCACCTGCTTTCAATAAAGTCTAAAATATACGACTGTGACTGGCTGAATACGTTCACTCTACGTTTTTAGTGAAGCAGCAAAGAAGGCAAACTCCCGCAGCGGCTTGCTGTTGCCGTACATTGTCAATGAGAATTCCATGACGATGTTGCGTTGAAATGACTAGTTAAAATCATGACATGAGTCAGACCCCAGACCGAATTTTGATTGATAAAAAAACCGATTGTCTACGTAGCCTTTAAGCGTGGTTAACTAATACTCGGAACTCTGCCTCTGTCTCGTTTTTATCGTACAATGAAATCCCAGTCCCGCCAACGAAGAGACATGATGTCTTTGAGGGCAAGATCGGTCGTGCCGTAACTCACAACAGAGAACTTGCAGAAGACGAGGAATACTCCTATCAGCCAGAAGATGGTGAAGGCGGCGAACACCAAGCCGGCATTTCTTCCGAGTCGGCTACTGCGATAGAAAAAAAATCCATGACCTTCCACGGATGCAAGAACAAGATGCTCGCCGTGACAAGAGTGCTGTAGTACATCTTTCAATTGGATTAACTTTATAAGATTTTAAAAGAATTTACTTTTATTAAATTGTGCAATGGGGTACTTGACCAATTTTTAACGAGATAGCCATCAGAAAGAGCTAAAAAGCTGACGAAGAAAAGTCCAAAGCAGCACCTAGATACAATCAGCCGATCGCCCGGAAATCGTGTTCAAAGTAGCCTGTGACGTCATAGAATCCGTGGATTTAGGCAAAAAATTACGGATTCTACGTCACAGGCAACTTTGAACTCGATTTCCGGGCGATCAGCTGATTGTATCTAGGTGCTGCTGTGGACTTTTCTTGGTCAGTTTTGAGCTCTTTCTGATGGCTCTCTTAATAAAAATTGGTCAAGTACCCAATTGTATACTTTTGAAAATGGTTCTATATTGAAGTTAAGTAAGGACTCGGGGAAAGTGATATTTTTAAAGAACTGACATGATTCTGGGTGAAGAATTCTTGTGGGGTAATATGACTTCTTCCAAACGACAACAGTGGGGGTAAAGGATTGAGTTAGTGTGCGTGACGTAAAATTAGGTGTGGGTAGAATTGGCCAAGTAAGGTTAGATGTTTCGGTAAGTTAAAGGAGGGTAACTTACGTTACGTTAAGAGAGCCTTGGTTCGCTGTACAGCAGATCACATTAATTTTGTGTGATTCTGTATCAAAGTGATTCTGCACAGAAGTAATTCGGAGTCTGAGATATCGATGACTTGGGTATTTGGATATTAGCGCCAAAGAAAGCGGTTTTCGAGATATCGATTATTACCTGATTTGCTCGTGGCAGTGATCGATGAGACCCGCGGTGAGAAGAACCTTGAAAACGAAGGCCGGTAGGTAGTGGTGCAAGAACATTGTTCGGCTCACGAAGAAAAATGGAATGTAGTGGAAGAGGTAGCCGGTGAGGAGTACTTCACCGATGGCTACAAAACGACGCCACGCCTCTGGCTTAACATCCATGAAATTGCGCCTTCGACGTAATAGGTAAAAAGTTAACAAGGCAGTGTAGAAAAATAAGGCAGCAGTGCCGGACCACCAAACCAGCGGATTACCGAGGAGGTGAACTTGTGCCTGGAACAAAACAACATATTTAAGTCAGTTGAAAGAAACTAAAAAACTTCAACAAATTGAAGTTAAAAAGCGTTCGGAGTATCTCATTTTTTTCTTATAATTTCTAAATCAAAACTCAACAAAATTCATTTAGGGTTTACAGTTTTTAACAAAAGCTTTACACCAGCAGAGAACCTTTATTCTAAGAAAAAGCGGCAGTTCCTGCGTTTTCATATGATAACGCAGTTTTTTTCTGAATGTAGAGGTCAGTGAAATTTATTTCACGGACGTTGATGGCAGAACTTACCCCCGTATCCGGATTGACCCAGTAAGCCACACTGTGAGCGAGTAAGGGCCATTCTAAAGGTTCGCTGCTGTACATGTGGTTAACGACGCCATCGGGTCCGGCAAACAGCATTTTGTACTGAAGTTCTGAGAACTTCTGCCAAAATCCCATGTGGGTCGCAGAGGATGGAATCATCTCGGCGTTCAGAAGTTCCTGCTCCCGTTTTTTATGGTCATCCGCTGAAATAAAATGAAGCGTTTTTAATTATTATTTCTTTTCTTTTTTTTTGTCCTTAATTACAAAAAAAAAGGGGGAAAGGATTTGTGTCAGCCTCATTTTACTTGTTGCGCGTTTCTATGCTAATTGATATTCTTGGGATGCACCCACGACTTATATTTCACGAATAAGGCGTGAGAATATTGTGGAATCCCAAACCCTGACTTTGGCGCCATCTAGCGGCAGCAGCCTGCTGCCGTAAGGTGGCGCCAAGGTCGGGGTTCGGGATTCCACAGTTTTCCCTTGCCCCATCTTGGATCGGCTTGTTCCCTAACAAAAAAAGAAGTCAGCGCCGAGACTTACACTGAGTGTAACGATGCTCTTCTACATTCCACACGGTGTCGTCCTGGACGATCATCCGATCAGTGACAACTTCATACTGATGAAATCCCCAAGCGGGTAAAAGTTGCCCGGTAATCCTCAGAGCTTGACTTGAGTTCACGTGAATCAACCGCACCTGAAACAATCAAGTCAACATTACCGACAGAACAAACCAGGGACTGGCCTATTGGAATTTCGTGCGGTTCGTCAACAAGGTTTTCCTCCTGTATGTTTTTCACATACAGAAAAACTCGTCAAAAAGCAGTAAACAGTGGCCGTGCTTTTCCCTTTATCTACAACAGCGGTAATGAATTTGAGAAGGAAACGTGAAATAAACAATGACCTACCCATATTTCACATATGATACTAATCTCATGTCCTGCGTAACTTCTCAGGTCTCTGGGATGGGTTGTTTCCAGGCGCTCCCTCCTGACACGAACTTTGTAGGAGTGAGGGTGGATAGGGCAACTCAGCGACTTAGAAAACATCTATATGTCAAGCATAGACTTTTCGTTTCAAACTGTGGCATTTTCCTCTAAGCGTTATCCCCTCCTGAACCTGATATGGGAAACCAGTAAACAGTGGCCTTGCTTCCTCTACTATCTACAGCAGCAATAAAAAAAAAACTAGAAAAATAAAACTACCCGTGGTTAAGCCCCCCCTTAACTTCCCAGATCTTACGGGATGGGGTGTTTGAGAGGCTACCTCTTGACGCGCAATTCGTCAGATCTGAGGCCAGGTAGAGTATCTTCTCAGCGGCTCCGTGGCTGGCGAGGTGTTACCCATCCGGCCAGATTCCAAGGATCTCCGCGATTTTGCAAGGCTGCCCACGGCATTTAATCGCGGATTTGAACCACGAACCTCTAACCGAGTCTAGACACCATCACTGGTGACGTAGCAACGCTAACCACTCGGCCACTGAGAAGACATTCAGTGCCGGTGTTCGGAGGCATACTTAAGTGACGGGGCCTCTCCGAAAGAAAAGGAGGAAAAAAATCGGCGGAAGCTAGAATCGAACCAACGATCTTGAGAACGATGAGCAGATACGCTGACCACTTAGCCACGACGCCTTGTTGGAGCCGGGCACAAACATACGCAATACGAACAAAACCTCGTTGATTCCAGGGTGGTACCAAGTCTCCCCATCCCAGATACGCTGACCACTCAGCCGTGCGCCTCGCCGAGGCCCGCTATGAACGTACGCAATAAGACAGGCACAAGGCACCACCACCGTTTGGCTATAGAAACCCTTGCGGTAATAAGGTCACTGGACTCCCGCTACATAGGCAACCGCAACACGCAGACGAATGCAAGTTGCCTACCTCAGCGTTTGCAGGGGCTCATTGCTCTTTACCTGAGAGAGAATAGCATGCCACGTGTCCCCTGTTTGTTCCCTGTTAATGATGTCGACTTTCCATAAGTTCTCGGGCGGCATGTCCACGTCGTAGTCCACGTAGCAGCTCACTTCCTGCAATTAGAGAGGAAGACCCGAGACATTAGCTCGAACGATTTGCATAAACGGCGTCGATTAGGTCGGCCGGCACTTACCTGGTGCTGGGGTGACATCGGCGCCGCGACGTCGTGCGAGTTGAGCGCCCGCCTCGTCAGGCCGTGCAGAAGCTGAACTACGTCGCCGTGGTGGATCGCATCAACTTTCTCCGTCACGACCAAATCGTTCAGTTCGGGCCGTTTGATGATCCACCAATTGTTCACATCCTAAGGACGAACACAATAATTAACCGGCTAGTTGCGTGATGGAAAGAAAAATTGCTTACCTCGTGTCATAAAAATAGTTATTTGGTTTTATTTTACGTCATACAAAATCGCGGTTTGATGACTTTTTATGACAAATAGCTTCGCTAAAATAACTTTGGGTGTTGCTATTGACCCGACATACATTAATATAGGGAGACTCGAACGCACGTAACTAACCTAATGCATTTTAAATAGGAGGTGACTTGAACGCACGGAACTAAACATAATACATTTCAAATGGGGCAGTCGGGTCAAAACACACACACAATAAATTTACCGACCATCGCTAATTGACGTCGGCTTGCAAAACACGTAGTTTGAGTTCAGCTAGGTTTGCGGTAAACCCAGCCTAGATTAACCTAAGTTTGCACCGTATTTCGCTCGAGTTAATCTGAGCTTGCTGAAATTTACCTGGATTCAAAATTACGCAGGTTTGTATTTAAAAAAAAATGTTTGTAAATAAAATAACAAAAGTTCTCAATTTTCAAACACGAATGAAATTTTTAGAATTTTCCGGGTACGCAATCATCCTGGTTAAGTGGCACATTGAAATCGAGACGTTGAAAATAACGACGACAGTACCTTGTGGGGGTAGCAAGTAACTTGTTGCTGATGGGATGAGCCTCGCTTCGAGCCATAAAGAATGGGGTAAGTAGCGTCATGGGAATGGAGCCAGCACCGCTGGCCGTGAGTGTGCAGCAAGGTGATTTGGGATCCGTGAGCCACTTGGACTGGTTGGCGTCGCGTGATAGCTGCGAGACCGCCCTGAACAAAAACTCACCGTCACAATCACATCACAAACTGAAAATACGGCAAAATCATCTTTGAAAGGAACAAAGAAAGAGTGCAATAACGCACCAATAGATTTGAGAGGTGATCTTTAGTTTCGGACATAGCTCTAAAGCTTACCTCAAGGCTCACTTGAAACGCACTTGTCATGACATTGTCATGAGGCCCCGTCCGCGTCAAAACAGCTAAATGAACGTAAAACGTCGAAATGTACAATACAGCGGGGACGGACAAAAGAATGACGGATCGAGATAGAAATTCGAAGACGAGAGCTCTGTTTGTCTTCCTGTGGTCACCCAACAGCGTCCAAAAGTCACGGAAAATCAGAGCAGCGCACAGCCACAACGCCATAAAACCAACATACTTGACACTGAAAGAAATGAAAAATAAGTAAATTTAGGGTCAAACGGTGAGAAATTATTATTTTTTAAATCACATGAAAACTTACCAGGCGGCGAAGGTAAGGAGCGCAACAGAGACCATCATCCAAAACCACCACGGACCAGTATAGGGTTTCTCTTGATACCGTCGGAATTTCAGTAGGCATAAAATTCCAGATAGAGTGAACAGCAGTAGCATCGGTTCCATCAAAATAAATCGTGACTGGGTCACTAGGGCATTGTCTGCAAATATTAAAAACACGTTGACGTTGGCAAAATAGCAACACTATTTTATTTCTTTTAGAGGCAGTCAAAGGGTATACAACTTATTTGGTCCAGTATGAGATACGGAAGTTTTAGTCCAGCTCTTTCGTTCGATTAGACCGATAAAGATAAATTAAGAGTAATTCAGTCCAATTGTAAGGTAAGTATAAGCACTCATTTTGCAGGGTTCTTCACCCATCAACAGCCAATATCAAAAAGAACAAAATTAATAAATTAAAAATAATAATAAAAAAATAATAAAAAATTAATAAAAAAAATATAAAAATAATAATAATAAAAAAAAATAATAATGAAAAATTAATAAAAAAATATATATTTTTTTTTAAAGTGACTAAATGCACTAACAATCGCAGTTTGCACATATATCTGCGTGACATACCCACAATCTATCTAAACCATAGAAAATTATGGCTAATGTACTGTACACAATAAAATTTTCCTTAGAAACCTGGTGTTGAGGAAAAGATATTAAGCATGTGACTCACCAAAGAGAAGTAAAAACCCGGCGATGATGGCACTCCACTGGCTGAGACCAAGTTCTAAAACAATGTGATAAGAAACTGGTAACAGTAAACTACCGCATAATGCCGGTACCAGTCTCATGGCTACCACAGGTACGCCCTCGGGGTAGGCTGTGCCGATGCCGTCAAACTTAAAAGAGTCTATAACACAAACAGAAGACAGCATTAAAAGGTTGCAAAATGTTCTGCTTGTAAAAGATAAAATAAACCTTTTCACTTAAATTTCATAACAACAAATAAAAAAATTTTAAACTATTCATTGAGAGGGACCAAGGTTTTGACTTACCATTAAAACCTGCTGCGTATGCTGCCCCAGCAACCAGCAGCTTACCAAAAGGTGGGTGTGAATCATAAAAAAATGAGCGCTGTAAATACAGCTTGACTTGTTTCCCATAGTGGAGTTCATCAAATCTGAAAATGTAACACAATTTGAAAATAAATGACGCTATAGATGTGAGAAACTCTACTTTGAATAAGGAGTTATTGCTTAAAACTGCTAGTGGTCAGTAGCTGGATAATGGCTTTTGACAGATCTTCACCACTTACACTATATTCCTTGGTTGGCCAAGACGGTACATCCGTGTAGCAAGTCCAGCAATGAATAAAAGAAGAGAGATGCAGTCAACTTTCACTGAAAATTCCAGCCATCTCTGGAAATTGGATTCCACTGTTGCAGTATGTTTGTCCACAGATTTGGGACTCGCTTCTTTAACAATCTGTGGAGAAAATAAATTTAAAAAAATAGAATGAAAAGCTGATGAAGTTGCTGATGTAGTGTGGTTGATATGTAATGATAAATGGGTATCATATGATAAGGGAGGAAACAATTGCTGTCAGCAACATTTAAAAGCTCAGATGCAGACCTTTAAAAAAAACGGAGTGACATTATGGTAACAGTTTGAGATGAGACTAAAGTTTATTTGTACTTGCATGGTATGAAGTGATGTAATATATTTACATTGCTCATAAACACTAACACAGTAGGAGAAAGGAAACAAAATATAGTTGTTGGGATTAAAATCTTAAAGAAGATTGTGAAATGTCAAAGGGCATTGTGACATAACCTGAAAAACCAATGTGGCCAAAATGAAATCAACCACAGTTTTGTGCACAATTAACAAAATCTAATTGATAAAAACTCACTTTTGGCTTGTCTTGATGTGTAAGTACCTCCTTATCTAGGTTGTTGTCCGTCGGTTCTTTAAAACTTTTCGGAACTTTTCCATTGTTAACTTTTGTTGCTTTCGAATCAGTTTTCCTTGATCTGACTCTCGTTTCCATGTTTTCATCTTTGGCATAGGCCATTCTTTCAAAAATTAAAAAGAAATAAGCCTCACAGGTTCTCCGTGCCAAAACATAACCCCTAAATACACTGAGAAAGTGTATCGAGTGGGGAGGGGACGGTGTCAAGTGGAGAGGGGAGGAACGAAAGGGGATTGTGCTGACACGTCGGCAAGGCGGCAACGGTGAATGGTAAACACCAGTGGTCGTCGTTAGTCGTCGTCGCCGTTGCGTTATGATGAGTTCCCACGATTTCCATTGTTTAGAGACCAGTTTCAACAATAAATAAATAGTAATTCGAGCACAAATTGCTCCTGATACTCATTTCCGAAAAAATTACTTCCCAAATTGGTTTTAATTTTTGTACGAATTAAAGGGCGAAAGAATGACAGCGGCAACTTTATCACTTATTTAAACTTATTCCATGCAACGAAAGAATTCATGAATATGTGCACAACTGCACCATGTTTCCCTCAAACATGTTAACGTTGCAGAAAATATTCAGAGCCCCATAGTGCGGGGAGAATATGCTGTACCGGTAGTCGGTAGATCGTTGACTAGTTTTAGGACATTTAATCACACATCAACATTCTTTAATGTTCATGAAGAAAACATGAATCCATGAATAAACTAAGGGTGAATTTACCTCTCAAAGGCAAATTTCAAACAAAAACAAACGAGACGATGCCTGATTCAAAATTTTAATGAGCCGTTGCTTAAATTAGAGAGCATGTAATGGAGGATTCAGGATTGGGCTGAGGCTTTTGAAATTTCTTTTCATCAAAATAATGGTTAAGAGGCTTAAAAATCATCTGATGTATTTTACAAGCCATTCCAGCGATTTGCGGCAAACAAGTGTTCCAAGTATTTCAGCTTCTCATAAGAGAAACCGAAGAAATTCACATAAGTTCCTTGGACTAGCACACATAAAAATACAATGAACCATTATTACAACACCAATTTTATTAATAATATTGCTCTAATTCTATACAGACTGCAACCAATGAACATACTGTTCAGTTATTTAAGTTAAAAAAGTTCTCCCAACATCTAACAATAATCAGTTGCAAGACCTTTTGACATAAAGTCACTAACTTTGACATTGACATAGAAATCTTCAAAGATAGGATCTACCCAGGTTTCATTGGGATCAATAGTTTTGTAAATAGGTTCTCCATAGTAGGTGCCAACTTCCCACCCCTTGACATCCTTCATGAGTTGTTCTTCTTGTTCTCTGTTCCAGTGGAGACGCTTCAAGTAACTGGAACAGAAGCACACATCTTCGGTAAGACAAATTTGAAAAATAAGTGACAGACCAAAATTTTATTCAATTTTTTGTAAGCTTAAAAAAAGACAACATGAAACTCAATCTAAATATGACATACCGCAGAAAATAACTGAAAAATAGAGGCAAAACAAGAGCATAAAACAAAAGCACTAAAACAGCAGTAGTCTGAGAAATAAGTGGAATGCATTTCCGTTTAAAAAAAAAATGTACAGGTACACCCCAGAATTATATCTGCAGATTGGCAGACTGACATTGGGTAATCATTAGAACACTGACGAAGTTTATCAGTGTAACATATGAACATGAATTCATTCAGGGTATCCATCAACATTTGATTCTCAGATCAAAGGTTTTTCCTATCTTTCTCACCCCTCCTGAATGTAACATCAGAGCTAAAAGAGCAGCTCAAACATAACACACTCAAAATAAATCTTTCTATAGTCACTAAAAAGTTGAATAAAAAAAAATATAAAAAAATGTAAATGGTAAGAATTCAAACATTTTATAAAATCTAGTAAATTTTAATATCCAATAACCTAAGTTTGAAAAAAAACAAAAAAACAAACCTTCAAATATTTGCCAGGGATATTTGAAAAACAACATCAACTTTGGTTCTGACGCAAAGTTCTATTGAGATTTTCTTCAAGGCTCTGCGGACTTTAAGTAATTCAAGGATTAAAGGTTTACGGATTTCTTTGATCTATTATTCTATTAAAATTGGAAGGGAAACTTACGCTCTGTCTCTTTCTGCCAGCAAGAAGGGGTACACAGCATTCAACCCTCCTTGTCTTTCTGTTCGGTCAAGATAAACTTCAGTGTGATGTTTAAAATACACGTACAAGGATCCAGCTGTCACGCCTAGAAAGCCAAGTAGGAAGTGCCTCCCTGCAAAAAAAAAAAATGATCTTTAGACTTCATCGTACCAAACATGAAAAAATGAGTCCAACAACACAAGAGTACATGACAGCCTAACCTCTAAAAGAAAATCAATGCGCGAATAGCGATTCCAATGATCTTCAACTTCTTAATAGATTCCTCCGAATAAAAATTCCTCATCCCGTGGTTACTTTAAGGTTAAATATCATCATTGGAAGAGCTAAGAGTTACAGTACTAAATACCCGTACTTCGTACGAAGACACAGTCGACACAGAAAAGCGGCTTGAGCACAGCTTTTTACCTTTGAAAAGTACTCTTCCTGGATTTTTTTCGTATATAATTTTTTGGTAGCCCCCTGCCGGAGGCATTTCTTGCTTAAAGGAGGAATACGACATCTTTAAGGAGATTTAACTAGTCCAACTTCACCAAGGCGACTTCGACTGCAAATGCAGACGACAAGTATTGTTTTTTCGTCGCCTGCGCCTGCTTCGTCGCTGAGCTTGAGTGCATGGAAGGTGACCTCAAATGGCTGTCAGCTGCTCATCCGAGAGGATTTTCAGAGTTCCTAAAAAAAAGAAAGAAACGATATTACAGTCCAACTTCAGTTAACATGTGCTATAGTGGATCGGTATATACTGTAAAATACGAAGCGTTTTTATTGTTATTTTTCACCTAGAGGGGCGTAAGAAAAGGTGACTCTTTAATGCTTTTTCTATGAGAGATGTCCTCTTGGCGCTCGGGTTTAAACGGTGGCGCAACTAAGCCAAAGTTTCAAGTTCAAAGTAGAGCATAGGGATCTAGTTCAAAGGAGTTAAACAGGGTTAATCTGAACTTGTCGAAGTCAGAGAGGTTTAGCCTCCCCTCCTTGTTTAACTTTAAACTAAAGCTTCACACCAGGGCCTTACTTAAAACTTGATCGGTATGACAGAAAAATAGAAAAGAAAAAAAGGGGGCTATAGGATTGTGGTGGAAACGACTAATACTTTAGCGGGCCATTTCTGTGTGGGGCCGGACTCTGCGGGGCTGGGTTACAGAAGCGCCGGGGGCTACCTGCTTTAATCCGGGCGACCGAGAGATGGATTTACATTTGCGCCGTGGGCCGTGGACCCTTTTTTCCTCACAAATGCCCAGCGGGGCTACCACAACCTCCCTTGCTCCTTTTCTTTCTTTCTCTCTTTCTTTTTTTTTTTAGTCTCGCCGACCTAATTTTAAGTTTTATGTCAAAATCAACTAATTATGGCCGTAACTAACGCTGGAA
>Ga0058701_10003225_pt1 | contig 12823 bp, 7 predicted proteins | sample AgamicOrMae_FD_97039 | JGI IMG/M metagenome (GOLD analysis project Ga0058701, IMG submission 97039) | Agave microbial communities from Guanajuato, Mexico - Or.Ma.e | ecosystem: Host-associated > Plants > Phyllosphere > Phylloplane/Leaf | place: Guanajuato, Mexico | collected 2012-06-04
GTTTAGGAATGTTGTCCAAACATTTTAAGCACAGAACGAACATTTTTAACCCATTGGTCCAATTTCTACAGCAGTTTTAAAAAACGAAAAAAAGTGAGTCCATACTTTTGACCGGTACTGTAGGTCAAAAGTTGCCAATAAAAATGATTTGTGGCGCTCTTCCGGCAAAGTAAACTAACCATGTTTGATCTTCGGATCGATCGACAAGCAACACTGTTGCAACATTTCGCGCTCCCGACAAATTAATGTACGAAATTAACTAGAAAATAACCCACCGAAATAACTCTTTACAACTTTTTAGAGTGCTTTTCTTCAAAGTAATCTTGAAAACGTTGCCTGTTACAAAGAGAAAAGGAGGTGTTTGGTGCTGCAACTAAAGTAAACGTGTTAGTCTATATACAAAGACAAATTGATCTTTCATCTAATGATATTTATTATACTTGTTAACCAACATGATCGTACGTTTGACCGATTAAGCAAGCTTGACCTAAGCGTAAGTTTTAGTGTACTCTAGATATTGCAACTAAACTTAATCGTTCAGTGCTTTGTAAATAAAACGTCTATGTAATTTGGGTTTATACGAGGAAGCAACTTAACGTGAGAATAGGTTTAACAAAACCGTGGATGAATCGGTTTTGTAGCCGTTGCCAACTTAAGATAGGCTTTTATCTGCGTAAGCAGTATCGCGTAAAAATATAATTTGCAAGATTATTATTGTTTTTTTTAATTATTTCAAACTTTAGTTGCAGCAACAACGCTCCTGTAACCGTGATGAATCTCGAAATCTGTAGCGAAATCTGGCAACACTGACGAGCAAACAATAATAAAAATATGTTGAGCCCGTTGCACGCGCTTTAGGCACGCACCCCAGGGACCCCCCATTCGGTGCTTTTTAATTTGGAGCTGCTTATTAGCTGCGCTTGCCGACTTTCTATGGGGATTCCATGAACGGTTGTCACCAACATCGGCAACTATAAACGTCGATTATCAACGCTTGCTTCCCCCGCCCCTCTGAGTCTCTCCCGTTCGCCCGGCACCCTCCGCCCTCCACGTCGTTGCTGATTAGTTACTGGAATGTTTCATGTCACTCATGGGAGGCGCAAAACAAATATTGCGCCATAAAAGTACGGATTTCAAGACCGAGACACTTCCTGCCTGGTTGCTCCAACAGGTTGGCTAGCCCGTAGCGAATTGACCAAGCAGACATAACCGTGAGGAGGTGTTCCGCGGGCCACCGTGTCTCTATCTTTGTCTCGCGACAAATTAAACTTTTTTTCATCACGATCAGGGTAGCTGTCATTAGCGCCAAAAACTACAAGCGCCAACGCCGCAAGCGCCAATCCGTAACCGCCAAACGAGAAAAGTCGCAATTGCCAAAGGTCTTAACCGCAATACTAACCCTACCTAACCTAACCTAACCTAACTTAATCTAACCTAACATAGCCTAACCTAACTTGACCTAACCTAACCTATACAAATTTTGGCGTTATTTGCGACTTTTCTCGTTTGGCGGTTTCGGACTGGCGCTTGCGGCGTTGGCGCTTGTGGTTTTTGGCGCTATCGAATGCCTCCCTCACGATCACACTTCCCAGTATCGATTTCAAAATACCTTAAACTCGGCCTTGGTGGAGTGATCCTCTCTAACCTGGAGAAAGGGTGGGATAACGCCGGGTATTGTGGTCAAGGTCCAGTTATACCGGCTTACTTAAAACCTTACCGCGTTAAAACTGGCTAATGTAGGAAATCCGGCAACACTGCTGTGAATGGTCAAGAAACGCGTTACTTTGCGAGCAGCAACGGGTCCCAGTAGGATGGTTTTCTGGGCTTTTAAACACGAATTTAGCAGCGTCTGCGACGACTAAGTAGTATAAGTTAGGCTAAGGTAGTTAGTCGCTTTTAATGGTGATGAGTGCCGTTCGGTAAGTCCATAAGGACATGCTTGGCGCAGCACGACACGACGCTGGGCGACATGCTCAAAATATACGGACAAATCTCAATTAAAAGGGACGAGTAGAAACCCTTGCAAAGTCAGCAACGCTTCCAGAGAACTACCATTGAGTCACTTTTATCACTTTTGTCGCTTAAAACAATTTCTGTCAGGATTTTTCACTTTACAAGAAATTTTGTCACTGATCGTCACTACTTTCCTTTTTAAGCCTGATCTCAAATATCCTTATTTGTAAGCCTCTGAAACATTGTTTATGCGCGGATCGATGACCCGCAAATATCATCGCTGATTCGCGGCCTGCCCTCGCGCAGCAAAGCGTTGTAAGTTACGCCTTCCCCTCCAACCTTCCGGCCATACTGCCGCCTTTCCCCGGGCGGTTTAAAGTCGACGAAGTAAGCAATAGACATCGGTTAAAACCTTTTTAGTGTCCCTAAATCAAATCCAATCGTCAAAAACATCAAGATCTCACAAAAAAATAAGGCCGAAAAATTGAAAAAGACCTAGGGGTACCCCTTGCTTTTTTTTCGAATTTTCAGCTAAAAATTTTTAGTTGAATTGGTAATGTTTAATTTTTGGAATTTTTTAAGGGAAACTAAAAATTATGTTTACCGTCGTCGATTGTTTGTTTCGTCGATTTATCGCGTCAAAAAGTGGAATATAAAATTCACGCCTTTCTCCGACCTATCCCTAGCGAACTTTTTTAATTTCCCGGTCGGTTTAAAATCGATGAGGTGAGCAATAGACATCAGTTCTAACGTTTTTTTAATGTCCCTAAATCAAATCTAATCGTCAAAACATCAAGATGTCACTAAAAAAAAATGGGCTAAAAAAGTGGATAAAACCTGCGGGTACCTCTTGCTTTTTAACAAATTTTCAGCCAAAAACTTTTTGTTCAATTTTTGACGTTTGAGGAATTCAGTTGTTTAAGGGGAGCCAATAATTGTTTTTACCATCAACTGTTGCCCGCTTAGTTCATTTATCACTCCTAAATTAGAATTTAAAATCTCCACCCCAGAAACATATGGTTGCGTTGCAATCATGGGTTAACCTTAGTAAGGAAGATTTCTAAGAAAGGCCAGCTCCTTGGCAAATTATTTGTCGGAAAAAGTTTACATATCGTTCCTGTTCTGAGAACGTTTTTGTTTTTATTATGAAACGTGGAATTTGTAGATATTGCTACTAATGAGCGTAGAAGCCCTGTAAATGGGTTTGAATCCCACGGCAAACGAATTTGTTTGAGCAAAAGCCGCGGCTTTTGTATTGTACAACCGTCGCAGCAGTGGGGCTAAATTAAACGCCTTGCCTATAATTTAGTACAACTTACGGGGCATTTAACAATGTACTATTAACCCTCTCGGACGATAAATGAAGATTAAATTCCTTGCCTTCTTTTTGCTCTCTCGCTCGTTCTCTTTCTCTCCCCCACGCGTTACTGGCGCGTAATGAAAGAGACGCTGGTTTTTTCCTTTATTTTTTCAGATGGTCAAACCAGACATTTATTATTTTTTCCTTTCTTCAGCTTTTTTTTTTTAGGGATATGCGAAAAAAAGTCCTGGTTGTAACTTGTTTTACGGATAAAATAAATACCTACCTGTTTTGTGTTAGCTATACCCAAACAGGAATTAGTTTAATTACTTTAAGTTCGTACTTTGGAGGTTTAAAATATCTGTATCAAACGGAAAGGTTCTTTGGGAGCTTTCTAGCGATCTAAACTGCCACTGACTCCAAAATTTCACTTTCTCCTCACAAATTTTGCTACCTTCAAGTAAAGCACGAGCTGTTTTTGACCTACATTCAGTCTTCAGAATATCCTTGTGCCAAAGGATCTCATCAAATGCCATTTCAACAAGACCTCGAAGGAGAAAAGCAAATTAAATTCGCAGAATCACATTCAAGGAATCTTACAGGGAATGAAAGGTCGTCCTTTCACCACGTATCGCTGTGAGAGGGGATGGCCGTGGCGTTACGCCCCATACATTTAATAAAGGAAAGAGCCTTACGTGGCCGGAGTAGGGAGCGGGTCAAAAAGTGGCGTAATCAGCGTTACGTAGTTGAGGGACGATCCCTAACTAATCTTTTGCTGTTATTGTTAGTTTAAAATGTTCGCATCGACCGAGGAGAATAATAAGTTTTTGTATTGTTTTTACATTAGTTCGTCGTCTGGATGACCGATGGAGTTTTAACGCATAACAGCCCAAAGTATTAGGAGTGAAATTTAGCTTAAAAGAAGTTGAGAGAATTTTTTTCTATTAAAATACGAAATTTTAAGGTATAAGAAATGCCTAAATTAATAAATTTCGGGTTTTCAGGGGGGTGACATTTTTTTAATTGTGACAATACTGAACTGAAAATATTCCCTATTTTTTTTTTGTTTCCGAACGGCATTGCTTGGCGGTAATGGGTTAAAAAAAGTTATAACGTAGAATCCTTTTCGTTACAAGGTCATTATACGGAGAACGAATAAAAATTGAAATCGTTGTGTTGAGACTTTATCCTTGAAGTTCCATTTTTTATGGGCCGAGCAAACCCGAGGACATTAATTCCTAACGAGCGCAGGAAACTATCCCTTTATCGGACAAACTTTTTAAAGTAATCCAGTACCGCGTAAAAGTAACGAAAGGCAATTTTTGACATTGATGAGGTATCTTTGCTCCCACACCAGTTACTTAAATGGCTGCTTATTAAAAATTACATCGTCTCTTTTTGGGTGCTGTGCGGTCACAGCGAAGGGGTCCTTAGAACAAAAGCGATTTTGCGGGCAAAACGAAACAATAGCGTCGCATCTAGGTTTTATGAGGATTGACTGTTGTAGAAAGACAGCCATAATGGGGCGGGTGGCTGGCGGTCTGTCCGGCTCTGGCCCTCAGGGTCTTCTCATCCATATTTCAGAGCGCGACCAGCCAGACCAGGCGAGCCGGTCAGCCGAGCCGGTCAGCCGAGCCGGCCAGAATCGCAATCCAATTCCCAAAGAAGTGGAGGCGGCGTTCAGAAAACACCGCCCATAAGTGTTGTATCTTTATCTTAGACATTATGACAGAAAGAGACACACAATTTATCGAAATGGTGTTATCGAACGTACCCCTCAAAGATAGTCCTCTGCCACCGCAAACACTTTAAAGAATCTAGTATTATTTATGTTGGACTTTTTTTTTGTAGTCCATATGCGGTCGACGCCTAAAAACTTCCTTTCTTTATCTCGCTTTTAATCGTCAATCCTTTTCGTCTTTAACAGATCGATTGTGTTTCAAAAACGCATCTTTATAGGATATTAACCTTTTTTCATGTGTTTGCCTTCCAAAGCCCTTTATTGGCTGAAAGTGAAAGCATCTAAAATCGGTGAGAAAAATTGAAAGGGAGTCGTTCAAGTGTCCTTTACTTTGCTGGTTTCCAGGAGCGTGTCCATCTCCGATATTTCCCTGATGCATGTTGCCCACCTTTCAACCCCCATCATAGAAATCAGCCTTTCCTTAAAGGTGTACTCACCATGCTTCTTAAACGCAAAAATTCGAAGGTTAAAGACTTGATGTAACGCCGGCTTATTTAAGGCGTTGTCACATGTTTGATACTAAAGTGCGTTACCTATTTCCCAAGACTCGGTGTATTAGCAATATCCTTATCCTGTTCAATAGCCATTATTATTATTGGTGCTCGAAAGTTAGAGCTGAAGACAAAGAAAACCACTGATCCACTTGCTTGGAATGACCTCCCTTTTAATAAATTTATTGCGTTCTTGAAATGCGAAGCGGATCTCTGTTTACTTATGGCGGAAAGACCCTTGTAAGCAGAAGTGATGCAACTTCACATGAGACCTTGGATTGTCCAAAGGATCCTCCAAGAAAAACTCCCTCAAGTCTCAGAACTTTCTGATCGAAATTTTCTTTGTCAGCTTCTACAAATAGTGGTCGTGCGTCCGCTGCTAAAACTCGTTTACTTTTTTAACTAGTGAAGAAAACCTACTGTAAAAGCCGATTTTTTTGGATTGCTCAGCGCTCGAGCGACCCATTACATACCATATACGCTGCGTTATCTTTATTAGTTTTCGAGCTTTACCGTGGTTAAATTTGACAGCATCGTGAAATTTGGCAACGTTGGCTTCGGAAACAATACAGCGTGCTCTGCTTGGCGCCAAAACAAAGAAAAATCTTGGCTACCTGTACTGCGGCATTCGCGTATAAAGCACGTAGCGCTATACGTCCCGTGCGTAGCGCTAGGTACAGTACACTGATTGGCAGACGTTACCGATAGCGGTTTCGTCACTCCAATTTAAAACAATGTCGTGTTGCGTCAGCTCAAAACTTCTGAAAAGGTCCTACATTCTTTCTAATCAGTATTCAAATCTCTGGAATATATAAGCGATCCCTATATATACAGTTTGCACTAGTACAACCATATCTCAAAAAGAAATATAAAAGCAAACCTTAGCAAATTTTCTGCGTTATTAATGGTCTTTATTGGCACCGATTTTTCTCGCATATTTTGGCAGCTTCTACCTTCGATCCCTGGGAGCGATTACGGAACTTGTATAGTGGGAAATAAAATCTTTCGGTGGTAGTTTGATTCCCCCTTTTAAACCATTTTTTCCCTCCTTTGTTTGAAGAATCAACAGGTTAGAAAACCGCTTAAGATCCTTGGCCATTTGCCAATAGTTTTACAGGTACTTGGAAAGTATAATATACCTTATTTTAGAAAAAAGTGCTCGCAGCTTAGTTATTAATTTGATTCTCTGAAATCGATCGCTATTCGTCGTAGGTGTTTGAAAAGACTATTATGGGATTTCCACCCCATAATTATAACGAAATAGGTTAGATTTGCACTCTGGACCCGTGTTAGGTCAGTTATTTTTTACGCTTGGTTTAGTTAGTTCAAGTTTACGAGGGAGGAAAATGTTTTCGAAAAACTTTCAGGAAAAAATTAAGTTATTCGATGGCTTCAAATGAGACTGTACTAGTTGAAAATGCTGTTTCAAAGCTGTACTACTTACAATTTATAAAAATAAGAATTAGAACATTCTTTAACGGGCATTTTCAACTACAGTTTCCTATGAAGGCATCGTTTTTCTTTTTGTCCCCTGTGTTTTGGTCGAAATGGTATATCTAAAAAAAATCGCGCAGTCTCGACATGGATCTGTAGAGTTCTTTCCGAACTTTCCTAGAAGATAACGAAGTCCGAGTCCTGTAAAGAAAAAGGCTGTCATTGGTTTTCAGAATGTCCTCTGATTGAGATTAAGTTCCAGCCGATGCCCTCTTTTCATCCCCGTTTTTGGCCAAATAGCTTTTAGAGTAGACTCCCGTCTCTGGTTTAATTCCATATTTCTCAAAGCTAATACAGCAAGTCCAAGCGAAGGAAAAACCGAAAAGGCAAAACGGCTGGGTAAACCTTTTGTCTTGAATGCTAATATTGACTGCGCAATAGAAAGAATTCCGCCTGCCATTTACTAAAAGTTGCTCTGAAAAAACGATTATCGTGCTACTGCTATAACAACAAAATATCCGATCCGCCTGCAGTTTGAAACTTTCCGAAGTCTCCGCAGAGCAATTCACAAATAGGAGGTGCTTTCATATCGGTCCCCATATTGGTCCGGACTCAAGCGATAGAACTTCATTGATATTATTCAGTCTTGGTTTCTCTACAGTTGATATAGCACTCTGCAAAGGCTGCAGTCTTTGCAGAGTTGACAATTTAAAATGAACGCAACACATGTGTTGCGTTCGTTTTATATTGTCAAGTTTGAATTATATATCTTTTGTGTTCTACTTTGCTATGAGAGAAACGATGCACAAAGCCCGTAACGTTACGTGGTCGCCAAGCCTGATCCTGGTCACGGTACCAGTATTCGGCCAGCAATAAATCTTGGTTACTGGACACGAACCTCATCTTTGAAACTTTAAAAGCAACGGCGAGTCCATTTTGACTTACCTTCGTGTTTATACTGTGTTTGAGGCCGGTGAGTTGCTGGACCATTGCAGCGTAGCGTTTATGGGCGTTTCGTGAGAATAACATTGTGCGTTTTGCGGGCGGGTTGAATAAAATATTGACGAAACACAAAACTTTTCTGTACGTCTACTTCCTGCTTTTTCCCCAGTGGACCGACGATACGCGAAGTTCCGAAAAAGACTCGTATTCAGTTTAGAAAATTAGTTTGCAAAAATCAAATTAACGCCGGGTTGTTTTTCATGCCTACCTCAACAGAGGTTCATTTTTTTGGTGGGGGAGGTAGATACAAAAAAAGAAACACCTGTTTTAGAGAGTTTTTATATGTGTTTGAGTGTGAAACTAAAACTGGGGTAGTACCGTTTTGATTATTTTTGAAGATAGACCAACTTACATCAGCCCCACTCAATTCTGCCTCACTCAGTTTAACTTATTGTTAGAAAGACTCAACCTTCAGCTAAGCGTCAGCCCAACCTAACTTTGCCCGACCATTGCTTGAAAGTGCTTTTCCAAAATTAAATTAAGGGATAAGAAAATAAAAAAGAGAGTTTACTGAGTAAACTTTTTCTCCCAAAAAATAAGGACGAGTGACGAGAGCGTATATTGGCGGAGCCAATCCACCGCAGTTGACTCGACTGTGTGTGTCAAGCGGAATAGAGGAAATTCAAGCCGCAGCGCGCGAATATTTGAAAGTTTATACGGCTGGGAGAGCAAATGGGCCAAGATTTGACGCACAGTAAAAGTGCGGGGGGGAAACATCAGCACAGCACCAAGTTTACTAAAAAGTTTCCAAGTCTCGTTCCCGTTTGCTTCTAATCAAGCGGACTGCAACATATTACCTTTTTTTGTCACCTGCTTTGCCTTAAACCGCCAATTCTTTCGCTGGTTCTTGCATATCATCAACCAAAACACCTAAAATTTGAGTGCATCGGAAAACCTCCCAACACCAATGTAAACCAATAGCAAGTGCTCCATTTCACTCTTTAAAGAATTCCATTCTCAGGAAGTAAAAACTTACCTTCCCGTTTTTTTATTTTTTTATTTTTTGAATCTATATATTCATATTTTTCAAGAAAGAAAAAGAAATAAAATTATCCTTTTTTTCAAATTGTTAGACTAGTATTTTTTTCTACTACAACGCCTATTTTCAATATAGCAATGTTACTTGTTCGGATATGAAAATTTAATGCTTGTCTTTAGCGTAGCTTTTTAGTTCGGCATGCAAGAACCATCTTTTGAAGACACGTTAAATTCGGTCCCTCCCTTCCCAAACTTTGATCCGTTTTTAATGGGGAACGAAGCCTGTCTCTCTTTTTGAACATAACATAGGTCCTTCATTATAAGAGTTATTCGGAGAAGAGGGGCTTTATCGCGGTTACGCGGCTAAAAGGCAGCAACAAATATTTCGCTATCCTCGTTCGTTTTTCAAAGATTAAAAGAGCTTAGTGCCCTGTTTTCTGGGATCTGTGTCTTTAATGAGGTAACCGGGCATGTCTGGCTTTTTCACAATACTTTTCTCGTTATTTCACCAGGCGCGGTTAAATATAGCGACATCAAACGGCACACCACTGCATCGCTATAAGAGGATTGCAACCACAGTAACCATGCATATTCATTTGTCTCGCGTAATCTCCACAGACGATTTTTTTAAACTTTGCACTCAAAACACTACAGAGTGAAAGCTACTTCTAAAGATGTGTGTATGCACTCCTTTGAGCGGGAGAATTCAAATAATGCTGTTTAGCGGGAATTCCCTTCTAGTGGCAAAACTAACTGCAGCCAGCGGTAACGGAGTAAAATTAGCACTTTTGTAAGGCGACTTTTCGCTGTCTATCGCTTTTTTTTTTCAAATTAGACCGCAGGCTTTATTTTTAGGAAATGGCAAGCGACAGACTTTTGGTCCTCGTATTCCGTCTGTAAAACGTATTACGAGGCTTTTGAGAGGGTTTCGAAATGACTGATTTAAACTAGCGTCTCAGAGTGGGGTTCTTTTAAGAAGAGTTTCTCAACCCGATCTACCAGTTGAAAAAAAGGATTCATTTTGTTTTTAAGTAAGAAGTCTATTATTTCTATCGTTTTGCTCGCAGACTCCTATGAAAGTTGATAAATATACAGACATGAGCATTTTTCGGCTTAAAATTTTGAAAAGGGGTTCCTGGAACGGAGTGAATCCTTGCTTTGGGAAAAGTCAATGTTTCATCTTAAAATGCGTGACATACGTTTAGCTTTTAGATAAATACTTGGAATAACAGCTTTTCTGGATGAAATGGGTCAGTCGAAATAAACTGCACAATTTTAAGGAAACAAGGCAAGAGCTGTGAATGTCTATCTTAAGAATATTGATCGAGGCATGAATCGCTTTCCTTGGGAATTCCTGTTCATAAATGGAATTTCCTTATTTCCATAGGCACATAAAATTTCCGTGTTATTTTCAGCTTCTCCTAGCAGAGCTGCTTTAACCCGCTACCACCCAGCGATGCTTTTCGGAAACAGAAAAAAAATCATTTTAGAGAATCTTTTTAGTTCAGTGTTGTCACAATTTGAAAAATTTCATCCCTCTGGAAACCTGAAATTTAATAATTTAGGCATTTCTCAAGCTTGAAACTTCGCGCTTTGATGGGAACAATCCTTCTAATTTCTCTTAAGCTAAAATTCACTTCAAATACTTTGGGCTGTCATGGGTTAATTCCATAAAAGGATTTAAGTAGGACAGCATCACTAAGAATCTCGTGTATATATCTAGGATAAGTCTCGTCCACAAGTTAAGCAGCTTAGCCAGAAGACAGCTCATAACTATGAAGTATGTTAGGTTAAAGGAAATTTACTGCGGAGCGACCAAAACTTGCGAACACCAAAGAGGCATTATAGACAAAATCACGTAAAATACGAACAGAAAAAGTCTCCCAGTTGGTTACACATTTTAGTCTGTTTTCGCTGTCCCTCCCCTTACCACTCCGTGCTCATCGGTGGATAAACAAGTAAATCTTGTCTTGCTACGTGACCGCACATATTTCCCTTGAATTTTAGATGGGGGAGGGGAGGGAAGGGTTCCCTTGAAGCAACTACGGAGCAATTGTTTGATTTGCGCCCCCCCCCCATTCTTCCGATAAAGCATATTTTTGTTGGCTCCTTTTCAGCCTCCTCTCCTTTTATGGCAGAATTAAAGTTGCAAATCCGGAACGAATCTTATTTTAAGTTCTTTCGATTGTAAAGAAGATACCCCTCGAGTTTCACCGTAAAAAAAAGAAAACCGCTGAAGACAATTTACCACAAGCAATTTTCGCACTTTTTTGAAACCTCCAGGCGTTTTTAATACTGTTTTATTTTCATTTGGTTCCGCTTGGTACTGTCTTGTGCACTCGCTTCCCGTAATGAAATGATATCTACCATCTCTTCTTGTAGGTTCACTGGGATTATTTTTACTTATACTCTAAATTTGAATCAGTGAGAGTCTCTGAGATCATGTGAAAATTCGCCGAATTTCAGTCAATCTAAAAAACTTTAGAGGTTTTATATTGACTGAAATTCAATTAATTTTCACTGAATCTCTGAAACACGTACTCAGTGATTCAAATCTAGAGTGTATAGATTAGGCTGATTCAGAATTGATTTTCTGTAATCTGCACCTTTTTAACAGTGCAGATCCATATGAAACGCTAAAATCTTTGTTGGACTGCATAATTGTTGCGTATGGTTTATTTGACTGAGGCTGTGGGACGAGCCATTCAGGCACAACCTCCATTGATCACCGATCGTGATTACCCGGGAGCGCTTTCGATATCTGCGACGGTTGCGATCACGTGACCCCACCTGCCATCCGATGGCCAGTTCTGGCCACTCGTGTGATTCATGGTGCTATGCTGAACATCCCTCGATGGCCACTGCCCCGCAACTGCCAACGCGGACCCTATATTCGGATACTTTATGAAATAACAGGTCGCCGGCCCCTCGATCGGAAGTCTTTACCGGTAATGGCACAAATATTTGATCGAGGAGATATTGCGCAAGGTAAAACGCTACAATACGCGCTGTTTCGACATCTTAGGTAAGGGGAGATTATTTTTGTTTGCAGTTTTTAAAATGTCTAAATCAGCTACCGGATAATTTTATTTGATTATCGCATACTCCTGGAGTCCTTCTGTGCTGCAAGGAGGAACAACCGTTAATTGGATTGCAACTGGATTTTGTTTGCGAGCCTTGTACTGTTTGCAAACGCGATGAGCTGTTAGAGAATGTGTCAGTACGGACGTTTCTACACCTCCACTCCCCCACAATCCTCTCCCTCCTCACAAAGTCCCCTCCCCCCTCCCCAATTATTTCCTCTCCTCCACCAATCCCCACTCCCCGCCACTAATCCTCTATCCCCCCTTCACCAATCCCCAACCCCCTCCACCAATCCCCTGCCCCTACCTATTCCCTTCACCTCGACCACTCCCTTCCCCCTCCACCACCCTCTTCCCCCTCCACCACCCTCTTCCCCCTCCACCACTCTCTTCCCCCCTCCACCAGTTCTCTTTCCCTACACCATTCCGTCCCCCTCTTTCCCACCCAAGGGGTGACCAAACGATGTTTGGACTGTAAGCCTTTCCATTAACCTCTCGTCAAAGCCAGACACTAGTGAGCAGCGGCTCTCAACGGCTCGGCGACAGCGGAACTCAACGCTGAACGCCTAGCCCAATATGACGCAGGACGTGTAGTTGGCAGGTTGCCTAAAGATCCGCGACATTTGTCACGGCCACCCCGAGGCTGCCTGCTCAGAGGCACCTACTCCGTCATAAAAGCCTATCGTCCTGACTTTTGTCCTGAAAAAGCCAACTCCATCCTCATCAGGAAATCCCCTTCTCGCTCAAAATACTCAAAAAACAAATGCACGTTTAAATAAATAACGTTAGGCCCTTTAAACAGTTAAATAAGTCTTTTAAGTAATGATTGCAAATCTTCATA
>Ga0058701_10003226_pt1 | contig 12822 bp, 9 predicted proteins | sample AgamicOrMae_FD_97039 | JGI IMG/M metagenome (GOLD analysis project Ga0058701, IMG submission 97039) | Agave microbial communities from Guanajuato, Mexico - Or.Ma.e | ecosystem: Host-associated > Plants > Phyllosphere > Phylloplane/Leaf | place: Guanajuato, Mexico | collected 2012-06-04
ACAGACAGACACACAGACGGGTTGTCCAAAACCACTTCTCTCGACGTTTTGAAGGTCGTACATCCCAAATCCGGTCTCATCTCGGGGTCGATTTTTTGCACGATGCCAATACTTCCATTGACATGGAAGTAATACACACACACACAACAAACGCTGCGTTGTTGTGTGGTCTATTGAGTGGGTGTAATTGAATCCTCTATTGAATTTCATTATAACGAGTTTGGCTAGAGACGAAAAAAAGAGTAAAAAAAAAGTGATGAAAGGCTGCGCCGGATTGTGTCTTCTCCCCCCGGGTACACGAATTTGCACTCACTCAGGCAAACTTGACGCTTTAAATGGTCGATATACTGACATTTAAATTGTTTATGGAGTGCTTTTTCAACTTTAAGTGTGTGCCACGCAAAAAAAAGCCCCATGTTGGAAACATACATTTATCCATAGGTGTGCTGTACTGCCCAAATCTGTCCCATACGGGGGAACATATGGTTACAATATAAACGTGAAATTCGACCGTTATCTGTAGGCCTACATACAGTATATTACATCCCATAGATTAGTAACGTGTTGTTAGACTTGGAGCGTAAGATGTATTTCAAAGTCCCAAGGCATTATTGTAAGTTTGAGTGAAGAGTGCTGTTGTGTGGCGACTTGCAAAGCCCAGTGATCCTCCTCTTGTTTCAAGCAAGAATAAGTTTTTGGGGTCGCAGATCAAAACGCTGGGGAGGGTTCCTTATTTTAGCCCTTTGGCAAATATTGCATCATTCCACATAGAGCTTTCAAAACAGCCACTCTACGATTACGTTGACCAGAGAAAATAAACTTTGGGCCTGAATTATTCTCATTAACCTGTATTTTATACTTATTTTAAAGCTATTTCATGGTTCTTTATCGCTCAAATCGCATTCGTTTCATTTAGAATTAGTAGCTTCAAAATAACCCCTAAACTCTAACATTGTGAAACATGAGCAATGTTCATGCCAAAGTAATGTCTGACTTTAGGACATTTGTCCCATTTTTGGAACATCTATTAATTTTACGACACCAAGGTTTTTTTTACGTATACCAGAGTTGCTAAATACCGCGTATGTATTCAGGGAGTGTCCCACTTTCGGATAAGTGTCCCATTTTGGAAACAGCAAGCACCAAGTTATTTTTAAACTTGCTATGAAGCAAGCTCAATCAAGCTAAAAAAAGTTCGAGATAAGACCTTGTTAATCATGGATAAAAATGTTTCAGAATTTATTTCCACCGGTGCAAATATGTTTTTATTGCAGGTGCTAATTATGCGAAAAAAATGTCTGCAATGATAGAACGCATTAAAAAAAAACAATGTTTTTCTCGTTTTCTTGTCCGTCCGTCCCCCTTCCCCCGCAGTTGAGATAAAGACGTCTATGGGGACGGGCGTGGCCGCCATGTGTGGACATGAGGGGGAAGGGGGGAACATTGCCAACAAACTGCGGGTGCCCTTTGTTAATGGTCCTCAACAAGACAAAGTAATTATAAAAACTCTGAGTTTTTATTTGAGTTTTTATCATTATGCATTATGCAAGATTCGAAGCTTTCTCGAAATTTCGTGTGTAAGAGTGAGATGAGCAGATACCCTTTACCCAATAAAGCATTACTCCTTGTCGGTTGCTATAAAGGTGTATCTCCAACATTCCGGGTAGATGATTAAAATAAACAAACAAGTTAAAAGCATTAAAGGTTGACAAGATCCTTTGAAGGTCCCCAATCCCCACCCAACACTTTTCTTCTTCCTGAAACAAACCCTCTCTCACTCTGTGCTATTTATAAAGTGGTACCCTTCCCCCTCATCCCCGTCCAAAAGGCTGCCACGGAGAATTTCGTCCGAAGGCAGAACTTGCTTTTACGTAAATCTGTTCCTCATACAGCCAGCCAACGACGTCAAAGTCCCTATCATTGACGTTTATGAAAATAAGGGCCCAAAATATGGCACCACATAGAAACACTTTCTTCCAGTTTCGCTTGGAAAACGGTAGGTAATGTAAGACGAAAAGTCTAGTTGCGATAACAAGCGCCTAGTTGACGCTAGGCTCACACAAAAATGTTTACCACAAGAAAAGAATCAGAAGCATCAAGGTTTTCAACGAATGGAAAGGTCAGAATTATCAGAGTCGAAATACCCTCCAGCGTAAGAGGGTCCTATTAGATTCTTACTTATCATCCACAGGTGGTAAGCCAAGTCGTGAAAGTATGATTTCTTGCCGCTATTGAACCAAATTCAGCTTATTGTTTTCTGTGTCCTGTCATATTCTCCGGTTTCATCCTATCCCTTTGCGCTTTGTTTTGCAGTAGCAAAAATATTTTTTTAGGTGCTTTGATCTGTAAAATGGATGGGTATGGGATGGGTGCCTGTTTCGGAACCGGTTTGCTACGTACAGTCACTGAACAAAAATATTGATAAAGCAGGTGCGCTGCATAATTATAAGATACTTTGTTCTTAGAACTTTTGCTTTTTCTAACTCTACCGCTATGAGGCTACAACAAGAGGTAAACATAATAGCTCCAGACGAAATTCCGTCTTTTTCATAAACCGCGTACAACACCTTTAAGGGTTTTTAGGAAAGATTGGTCAAAAGGTTTCACCATTTTTGGGGAATTTCTTACAGGACGTGAACTGCCACCGCAAGTGGAACATCAGTTAAGATCACGTTTATTTAAGATGTTTTTGTATGGGTGACTGTAATCAAGATGGTTCGTGGGAACTTAACTGGGGACTAACTATAAAGACAAGCCGAGCATAGTCTTTTTTGAGGAGTCGAGAGGACATTAGGGGCTGTTGACTTCTAGAATATATTACTTCAAGGACACCGTTGTGAGCAAAATGCAGACAACGGCCGGGGGAATCTGTTTATACGGGGGTATTATGACCGAAGAAATCTGTTTATACAGGATGTCGCAGACTCACCTAAGCCCCAGAGATGGATGGAACCTGTTTATTTAGGGTCATTACTTTCCGGAAAAACCCCTATTATGATCTCTCCAAGGCCGGCCGCAAAACGGTTCCCTGATTGCTGTGTTCCGCCTTCCAAAATCAAGACGATTTCTATGTAAAATGAGATGGTTAGACCCGCAAGTTGCGTGGGTCTAGTTGAGAATAAAATAACCGTGGTAGGCCCGATATAATGACTACAGAGCTTTGACGGGCCACTCGCGGGTTTTCAAGTGGTAATACGGAGAGGAAGATGTTCAGCGCGTTGCCCACCTAACGTTGCCTGTTGTTCGATATCAAAGGTTTTTGCCCTGCGTTTTACAAGAACATACCTTATTAGGGTTCTTTCGATTTTACTACATCTACACACGTTAAGGTGGTTCCAGCGATGCATTGCATATTAATCAACAATATGTATACTGTATACATATATATACATATAATTTTAAAAATCTCAAAGTTTGGGAAAATACCACGTTCGGCGAGTAAGAGCTTCAGTTAGTCTTCATGAACCGTGATGTGTAGCAGCTAAACGTATTTTGAATTATGAATTTTCATTCCGCTGCTGATTTAACCCATTTATCATGAAAACGGTGTTACTTTTGAGGTGCTTTAAATTAACTTAACGGTAGATTATCGGTAAACTTTACCAGATAGTTCCTAATTCGTATTTATTCGTGAAATATTTTTTCGTTCATCAAATCTAGATTAGCCGTTAAAAATCAAAAATTAACACATTGTCGGCCATTTTTCCAAACTTCCATATTAGCCAATGCATTTTCCCCCAACTTTGCGATTGAATACCGCACATAACGGAACGGTCTATTTTTTTCTTACTTCCCCATTCGATGGGTACACTTATTCTGAACCTTTTCTGTATTTTCTGTATATTTAAACTGCTCATCTAAATTTAGGCAACCACGCTGAAACCACCTTAATGTACCATCAGTGGCAAAGGTATTGCTCCTTCTCATTTTTTTAAACCTTCATAACCTGGGAACGAGAAGATATACAGCAAAAGAGCACGATGGATATTCGCTCTATCTATCGACTTGATAGAATGCTTTTTTGCCGTATCTCCGTTTTCAAGTAAGAGAGGTGTGAAACATATCAGAGCGAGCAATACCTTTGCCACTGATAGTAGCTGATTGGTTGATCTTTTGCATAGTTTGTTCCCTACTTTTGCGTTTCTGTCGGGGACTGGATAAATATCCCTCCCCTAAAATCAACTCTATGGTGGGCCACCTTTTCATACTTTAATCGGATCAGAAGAGAGGGAGGAGAGGCTTTCAAGCCAAACCTCACTGACCACATATACTGATGGCAGTGCGTCGTCCTCGAAAAAAAGAAGGAAAATGCTGGGTTACGCATGGCCTTCCAGGAAAAACTCGCATTTAACCTGTGATCAAACATTTTATTCGTGATTTTAACAGTCCCTCTTTGTCAACACCAATGAACTTCTCGTAGATAACAACGTCTATAAGAAAGTTTATTAAATTTCTCATATTAGTTGACCATGGGAAATAGTTTGAAGTCCGCCGCCTTTGTTATCAAACATCCTAAGGCTTTCTGGAAGACTTTCTAAATAGACGACTTGTTTCTACCGCAGCCAACATTTTTCAGTTAATAAAAGTTTCCTTCTTCAGGGCCGACCTTTATTCCAGCCGATGGCTTATGAAACTAAGATTTTGAGGAAAGAATTCAGTGAACCAAAGTTCTCGCCGACAACTTGGCAAAACCATCTCGACTAGAAATCTACCTAAAGTCTAGCTAGCGCAAAGCTTCATCTTGGATTACGTCATCCAGTACCGATATCTTTTTTCGGTTACTTTTGATCACACGAAGTCACAGTTCCAATCAGGTTAACACTTTGGTTAGACTTTCGATTCCACACAACGGAAATCCTTACATAGCTTATTCTTAACTTTCGTAAGAAAGTGCCAATCTTGTAGTTATATTCGGTGACGAGAAAATCATGATTGATCGAATCCCCATGATTGCAATGTACAAAAATATATGGTGCGCTCCAATTTTTTTAAACTTCCGTAACTTTGGAACGAAGCGAGATACGACAAAAAAGCTAAAATCAAATTCATTGATCTCTTGAAGATCGAACGATTTTATTTCGTGATTTTCTTGCGTATATCTCTGTTTCAAAGTTACGGAGGTGCAAAAAAATGGAAGCGCGCAATACTTTATTGACTGCTGGTACGTCACTTAGTTTATTATCCAACTAATACCTCGTCAGTGCTGCCTGAAAAGCAAACCTGCATCCTACTTCTTTCATCAGAGGCATCATGCTGTTTCCTCCGAAGGATTTCTCAGTATTCTTGGCTCTGAATTCTAACGAAAACCTCACCAATAATCTAAACACGTGTTTGACAACTTTTGAGCGCTGTTCGTGCTGTCTTTGTTTTCCCTTGTATTTCCGACAAAAGTATAAAGAGAAGCTTATGTTGTTTTCAATTAAAAAAAACATGATATGTTGGTTATTCCTCAACTTGCAACAACTTACAGCTCAATAAATGTGCTTTTTTCCCCCACTTTACTGTTTTTATAAAACTCAAAAGTAACTAAGGAGGCCTGAGTTCTTACCATAAACAACTGCATTATAAACAACTTTATCATAAACAACAGTCGTTGATTACACTACTTCGATGACCCAACATATAATCGGACGCCATAACAGAAAGATTAAACTTTGGGGTTCTCAATCTCATGTCCTTGAATCTTCCACCTCCTGGGGCGTGCAATCTCCTACTTGTATACGTACCGCGGTGTGCACGAAGTGAGCCACTGTAAGTGATGGAGTTTTACTTCCATGTCACACGGAAGTATTGGCATCGTGCAAAAAATCGAGTTAGAGATAAGACCAGATTTGGGATGTACCTTTGTGCGACCTTCAAAACGTCGAGAAAAGTGGTTTTGGACAATCCATCTGTGTCTTGATGTAGCTTTTTCCGCGAACTCTCAGGGGCGTAAATGTGTACCGATCGAGTTCAAACTTTAGGGGCATATGTTCGGTTGTATGAGGCATTAAGTAGTATCGATTTTTGTGGCGATTCATGAACCCGTTTATAAGATAAGCGAGTGAGCAGGTTTTGACTATAGCGTGCGAAAACTTAAATATTATCCGATCGTTATAGAACCTTCTCATATATGAGGACACGAGCGCTATTGATTTTGGACCCGATCGGTCCAACCGTTTAACGGCACACGGGCCGAAAGTGGGACACGACGAATGAGACTGCGCTAGTGTGTGTAAGTAGGGTAGAATCTTACAGGGTGTTACAGCTACGTCTTGTTAAATAACTTTTTTCCAACATGTGGCTCGTTTTTGCATGGTACACACTTAAAGTTGAAAAAGCACTCCATAAACAATTTAAATGTCAGTATATCTACCATTTAGAGCGTCAAGTTTGCCTGAGTGAGTGCAAATTCGTGTACCCTGCGGGAGAAGACACAATCCGGCGCAGCCTTTCATCGTTCTTTTTTTCTCTTTCTTTTTTTTACTCTTTTTTTCGTCTCCAGCCAAACTCGGTATAATGAATTTCAATAGAGGATTCAATTACACCCACTCAATAGACCACACAACAATGCAGCGTTTTTTGTGTTTGTGTGTGCGTGTTTTTTTTTAGGCTGTGGGAAGGAGATTTTTTTTATCAGCTTTGAAATCTGCTGGCTTCAAGAGTAAGAACGAAAAGACTGCCACATAAAAAACACAGCATTACTTTATTTGGTATTAACTAATGTGCTACTCGCGTCTGTTGAACAAGAAAATCAATTAGTTCAGCGCACTCAACATCGATGAGCAAGTTTGTAAACCAGATCATTGCTATGCTAAAGTTGCAGAGGCCCATTTCGTTTTATTGTATTTCAACAGAGTAAGTAAAGAAAGGATCCGGGAATCTCGGCGTGTTCAAGGCATGAGGTTTGGTCCGTTGGCTCAAGGTCAGAGGAGCGTCCATGCGAGGACGATACGGCCTTCGCACCCATGGGCTGTTCTTGCGCAATCAGAAGTTCGTTCACGAACTTCTGATTGCCATGGTGCGGCACACTGAAGGACCATGGGCGGGCAAAAATCTTACAGGGAAAAAGTATCGCTGGACCTTTAGAGCATGCGATTAGCTGCCACCATGTTGTTGGCATTACTTCGAATTTTGTTAAGAGGAGGATGGTCTTCAACCGAGATTGTACCGTACATAGGTCTTGAATGGTATTCTCAAGGTCAGCTGGACGTTGTAGTCAACTATTGCATACCCGACGCCTAATTGGCATTGTTCGGTATCCTGAAAGTTGTTCTCATACTACCTACATAGACTTGAAGAAATGAGACACTGAAGAGGATGGGGAGGTTCTTGAATGAACTTCTTGTCTTTATTTCCGTCGCAAGCAGAGGACAAATTGAAGCTTTCTCGGTAACGAGAAAGGACGCGAAAGCTGAAAGAACTGAAAACCAACTAAGCGCAAATTACCTCATTGACAGGCCCAGGCCAACAAGAAGAACGAATTGAAAAACACACCAAGTCGTTTAGGACCTAAGCAAGTTGGCGATAATCTTTTCTAGGCGAGTTGGTGGAAATTTAGATGAGGCCAGTAAAAAGGTCGGCCGAAGAAAATTTCGACGTCACTCCGATTTAATTAACATTGTTTGCAGCAATATTGAGGCTGAAGCCCGTAAACAAGCTGTCTGTTATCAAGTCCCTCGACTTTAAGTTTAAAGTAAAAGAAAAGTTTTCGGGTCCTTTTTTTCCCCAAGGAACAACTTCTCAACTCCCATGGTTGAGAAATCAACACTTAGATTGAAGGTATGATTTTTTACAAGAGAGTAGAGACGCAATCGTTAAAGTATCCCACATGACTGGTCAACATAAAAACTGAGTGGTAAAACAACAGTCTGTAAACGTAACTATGTTCTTGCGTTCAAACCCATTTCATACAAGCATATTTGAAAATGCGCTGAAATCTTTAGGTTTATACGTTTATCACGTGAACCGCTCCTGACGGCTAGCTAAACTCGCATTCTTCCTGGCCTAACATACCGAGACTCTGAATACAGCCTTATGCGACGTCATCGTTCGTAAATAATTGGAAGATAGTTCAGCGTCAGGCAGAAAACTTTGTTCTTTGGGAACGGCAGTTAACAGAACACAAAGTATAGGAATCAATCAGAAATTTATTGCATGTTGGAACCTCTCCGAAATCGGGCCAGTCAATTAAGTTCGATTTACCAACAAGCAGCAAGACTTGCTCGGGAAACTGCATCTGCCCATATACCAGGTATCAATGTCGACAGGGCACACGTCAGAGGTAAGCTGCAGGATCTTCATAGCGAGGTACAGATTATGCATGATTGATAAATGGATATTTGAAGCCCTATCGTTTTCTTCCCGACACGGAATTAGCTGGATTATATTTCTTTCACGGAGTATAAAATGTCAGTGGGTCATTTCAAACTTCCACTTTCCATTCCATAAAGGTATAGCGAAGAATGTCTTGATTTCCCTAGGGATGGGCTTTGATAGACTATGCGGTTTAAAGACGTTCATGCGAGACGTCTAAGAAACGTCGATGATTGGTTTGCCACGGATTGTGGTGTCATCAGAGCGGAAAGGTGTTATTACAGAAAGTGTAATCATTGCGGAAGACAGAGAGACAGGAAGGACCTAGCAGCGGGATAACTTTGAATTTCCGTTTGAGCGGATGAGCAAGATTTCACATGAAATACTTATTGAAACGCTTACTGAAAGGCGTGAAACTAATCCTACAGGTATCTAGTGTTCGAAAATTCTAAATTCTGACCACAAATCCTCTGGAAATAACACAACTGAGCAGTTTTTTAACGCGAGGATGTGATCACTCGAAAACAGCTGACACAGTGCAACATGGCGGCCTTTAAAAAAATCATTTAAATTATTTACATTTTTTCCGCGTCATCATAGCATGTAACAATGCATACCAAAAGGATCTCAAACGTTTTCTTCGCCTATTTTTCCATCTTGCTCTCGCGGAAAATGTTAGACTCATTTAAACAAGCTATTTAAAAACGCAAGGTCGAGAACATAAGGCGGCCATATTGCTCTGTGTCGGCTGCTTACGAGTGTTCCCACTTCGTCTAGGATAACTGCTTGTATGAACTGACAGCTCATAACTGCTTTGTTTATGTTATTTCAAGAGAATTTGTGGTAATAATTTAGCATTTTTAACACTAGAAACCAATATTATCGATGTATTACTTGTCATTCGTTATTTTTTTGTTTTGTTTTTTTTAAAAGTGCACTTCATATAAAATCTTGCTCATAAGCTCAAACGAAAATTCAAATTTATCCCGCCTCTAGGTCCTCGCTGTCTATCTGTCTTCCCCAATGATTTCACCTAATTTAACACGGAGCGGTGCGACGACAAGAACGGTTAAGGATGATTCAAACCAGTGAGAGAATGTACACTGCTTGGAATGCTAAAGATTCTTTTGAAACGAACAATCCATTGATTTGAGACGGCGAAGAAAGCGGGGATCCTAATGTAAACGGTTACCTACTAGGCATGAGTTGGTGATGGGAAAGTAAGAAGTCCGTAAAGCATTGCATCAGAGGGTCCCGGTCATCGTACTAATAGATTTCTATGAAATGAGTAAGAGAAAAGTTATACTGTAGGCTAACCGCGTTCAAAGTTCGTCAGAGCTTATCTCCAGACAGCGTCTTCATAAACAAGAACAAAATGCATGAAGCAGTCAAAAACTGTCATGTTTTCGATAGGGTTTTGTAGCTGCTCGTGATCGCGGAAGATCCCTTTGTAAATCTGCAGTGCTGTAACAATCTATTTTTTTTACGATGCTTTACTACATTTTTTCTATCTGTCTGATGCTGAAAGGTGCACCTTTTTTCCACGCTCTGTCCAGCTGTACTAAGAATGAGCTTACTGTCGTAGGCTCATTCTTGTTCATCGTCATCACCTTATAAAATAAAAAATGGCTAAAAAAAAAACATGAAAAGGATTCCATGTAACCAAAAATTTTTCGTTCCCAACCAATAACCTAGTCTTCTAAACTGTCCCAGCGGAATGAAGATTTCAATACAGCACATAAATCAAGGTAAGGGATTGCAAAAATGGGACATTATACAGGAATTAGAATGCTCATTATCGGGAATTGACAAGTATGACGCCGTGGCCCCTTTCGAAAGCGATTACTCTTCTGACAGATATGGTTCTATGTGCCGTCATGGTCCGCCCTCTTTGTCCGATATTGTAACATTGTCTGAACGCCTTCAGGTACCATCACAACATTCAGCTGCATTAAAATCCTCTAATTATATCCAACTTACGATATTCGGACTGCCGCAGCGTCTTGTGTTTAACTGGATGTTTCATCGCAGGAGGAGATCACCCTCATCAAGGAAAATTTCAAGTAAAAATGAAGCGACGTCTGAGGCAGCAGTATTCTTTTACAGATTAAACTTTGATCCGAATCTTACGGGATGCTCTGTGAGACCTTAAAGGAAAACGCCAGGTCGAGTATTCAAATAGCACAAACAATTTAAGTGTGAAAGAAAAGACGCGGATCACAAAGAACAAAATAGACCCGCGCTCAAGCCAAAGTAGGGACAATTTCACAATAAGTTTGGGTGACTTTGAACTCCAGCCTTCGACTAACAAAGTGTAAGACTGGTAGCCTAAGTTCGTCAGACTCACGTTCACCGAGTTTACCACAGACGATGCGCCCCGCCCAGCCACATCTTGCTCGTCAAGCTCAAGTTTAGGGCCAGAACAAAATTGCTACCCAACCCTTTGCGTATTGCTATTATAGCTTCATCAGATTTATTCTGGTGCGCAGAGATAAAAAACGGAGATGGAAAGGATGCGTTTCAGCACTTTGACAATTTCAGCGAGGAGATTTGACACAGATGCACTTAATCCTCGGTCTACTAGCTCCAGCATGCCAGCACCAAGGCTCACACTTTGAATTTTTTCCGCCTTTTCTAACATTCTGATCTATCATTACCGCCCTTCACCATAGTCGAACGCCCCTCCACTCCGTCGCTTAGAAAATAATAAGACATTCCAGCTATAGATACTATATAATGTACGAGAAAATGAGACATTTTATTGGTGATGTACAAATCTACCCATTGTTCTTATAAGCTCAAGAAAGTAAAATATACTGTGGGTATGTGCAACCGCTCGACCAAACCAAACGCCACAATTTAGTGTAAATGGTATACAAAAGCCAATCCCGAGTGAAGACAATGTCGAGCGTCCCCTTTTTGTTTTGTACAGAGCGCAAACCTTTACATGGTATTTTTTCCTCTTTCGTGAAAGGGACTAATTTTACGTGAAATGTCCTACTTCACCTGACTAAGTGCCGTAATAGTCGATGGTTTGTTGTCAGAATTCAGAGTGGAACTAATTGGTTTTCACAAGTGCTCATTGCGCTTTGTTGGATCTGATGACTATCCAGGCAACGTGATTTTTTTAAAAAGAAAAGGACAGCTGCCTTGATGACGGCTATTAAAATGTATTCAAGTTTACCGCACTGGACTGCTTCCTCACCTTGTTCAAGCGTTTCCAAGATAGAACTATTATCTAAACATAAGGTCTAACAAATGCCGTTTACTGTCCAGAAACTTCTGCTTTGGTTTTCATCGTTTAGGCAAAACAAAAGTTCGACGAAAATGTTCGATGAAATAGATTCGCATGAATTCAGCGAGTAAACTTAACTCTCTCTAGATTGGTCACACAGGTAACTTGACCACCTTACTGTACATGGTGGACTGAAACCAAAATGAAAAAAAAAATCACCTCTTTGAGGCACCATCCTCAACATCTTAAAGTGTTGTGTACATACCCCATCAAATTTTCTTCAGAAAACTCAAAGTACTGTTTTCCAAAACGACGGGTACCAAATTAACACCACTAAAGTCACGCTTGCGCCGGCTTGCGCTTCCTCAGCAAACGGCACTTTTTAGACACTTTGCATGAGCTACACATTATTCCCGTATTGGAATCACTTTGCCTAGTCGGGGTTATAGTTTAGTTCGTGGGCCCCTTTATATTTTCAGATAGAAATAAAACGGTTTATCGTTACTATAGAGACGAGAAGAGTGTCCACCATCAATATCACACCGCTGAGGGGAAAATTTCTCCGAGTCAAACATACTGACGAAAAGAAGAAATCTTTCAGAATTCAGATGGATGCTGTTCAGCTGGGTGGAATCAGATTTGGTTTTGTTAGTTTAGGAATGGTTATAAATTTGAGATTGTCTTTGGTTATGATCCAGCAGGTTAGGTTATTGAGATGAGCTAGGTTACGTTAGGCATCATTCATCAATTCCGGGCCAGACATGTTGCACACGTTCTAGTGATTAATCGTGAGCTTGGTAAAAAAAGCACCTCTGAATCATTACATCTGGCTGCGTTGCTTCAAACATGGGATTGTGGTTATAAAAAAATACATGTGCAGGCAGGAATTCGATCCCTCCTAATGAAACTCAACTGGTTCCGAAGTGCTTGTCATGAAACTCGACTCGTTTCGAAGTGCTTGCCATGAAACTAGACTGGTTTCAAAAAGCTGCACTTGAAACTCAACTTGTCTCAAAGTGCTTCACATGAAATGCAACCAACTCATTTTGACGCGAATTTGAGGTTTTTACACTTCTTGAAAGCTAATTTTTAGCAGCACATTTTGATGCTCCGGGTTAACGGCTGCGCGACACAAAATTTAAATTAATCCACTTAAAGTTCTTGAATACTCCAAGTGGTGCCTATAGCAGAGTTCCCCGTGCAAACAGCGGCGTGTCTGATGTAGAGAGCTGACTCTCTATCACTGCGAAGAAGTGGTGGGGGCGGCGAGTGCAAATAGCTCAATAACAGTA
>Ga0058701_10003227_pt1 | contig 12821 bp, 4 predicted proteins | sample AgamicOrMae_FD_97039 | JGI IMG/M metagenome (GOLD analysis project Ga0058701, IMG submission 97039) | Agave microbial communities from Guanajuato, Mexico - Or.Ma.e | ecosystem: Host-associated > Plants > Phyllosphere > Phylloplane/Leaf | place: Guanajuato, Mexico | collected 2012-06-04
ATGAATAAACACTTTTTAAATTAAATCAGAAAGTCATTCACGGATATTCTTATATTATTCGTGCGTGAATATCTGTGCATACTGGTATCTACGAACATCTAAACTCATATGAACGATTCAACACAAAGCCACGGATTTTAATATTATTTGGTAAATTTGATACCCTCCTATCAACTTTCCCCTGATTCTTGAAACAGGGTTACGTGAGGCACTAGAGACGTAACCTAGTTTAACATAACATATACGATCCTTTGTCAGAGTGACAGATTAAACAGGGGTTAAAGATGAGGAAGTAAATTCCAAAAAATGTTACTGTACCGCACAGTATCTGCAGATAAAGAGAGCTGACCAGGAACAACAGATACGGAGATTTCTCCGTATCTGACTCATTCTGTAATTTTTCATAGGAACATTAGTTGCTCAAACGGAACACTCTCCTCCAACTGTTAACAGCTAGGTTTGCAGCTAACAAAGTTTGTCCACATTCGCAACCTCAAGACTGTGATAATGTAAAACATGTGTGTGGTTGCAGCAACGAAGTTCAGAGTTTTTGTCGTCGTACTGAAATGTGAGTGTTTTCTACGATGGTTTAAAGACCCTAAACGTTTCTGAGTTGGACTTAAATGCGTTTAAATGGACCAAAGCACGTGTAAATATTTATTAAAATATCGAGGACAATTTTTTTTGTCCTGTAATTTGTGTGTAAGTTCAAAGGTCCGACTTTTAATATCTTGATGTCTAGGTTAAGTAGTTTTAACAGTGGATATAAAATAGCTCGCTATTCTAGCTTTTAAGTGTACTTTATATCAGGGAATTTCCGAGGTGCGATCATGATGTTTTTTTTTTTTTAATGGGTGTATTGAGTGCGGATGGTTCGATTGGAAGTTGACTTCCTATGAGCTTAAATTTTCCTGCCCATTACATTTTGTTTTCACAGCCCGAAGACCTTGACAAAAATATGCAATCACGGATATCCGTGCTCACCCATGGATATCCGTGACGTCTGTAGGTCCACTAGTATCCTAAACTTGTCCGTGCTGGCATGGAAACACTTATGGATAGTCTGCTTGAAAAACCACGTACATTCACGCGGATCTCCCATGGGAAGCATGGACCCCCGAGTTGAAGTATCCATGCAATCTCCATGGTAATATCCATGCCAAAAAATCAATTCACTTAAAAATACTCGAATATATCCATGTCTCTCTGATATATCCATGGTTCATGGATATATCAGAAACATATTCATTTGTGTATTTTCAATAAATGGATCATTCGGCATGGATATCGCATGGACTTTTCAACCCGGACCATTCAATTTGGGTACGTTTCTCACATTGAGCAGACCGATGAATAGCTCAACGGGTAATGCAACAGAAAGCATTCTCTTGCAAACTCAAAACATAACAATGCGTGATGGATATCCATGGTTTTCGATAATATCCTTTAAGCCGCACTTGATTTAAACGAAGATTAAGTTACATACGAGCTTTATTTGACCGAATTTATTTTAAATGGGGCGGCGTGTGAATAGTCACTTCGTTTCAGAAATGGCCGTCCACAACGTTTTCAAAAATGCATTCAATTACCAGTTCTTCTTTTGCAGTTTTATAGAAAGTCTCTGTGAAACTTGGTGATTTTGTTTAGCCTGGCAAAATTGATGGCCAGTGTCATGTTATTTGACTGTGTACGGTATGATACACGCGAAATCTTTAACTCGCACATTGCTTCGATTCCAATTGATAAGCAGGTGAATTTGGTATCGTTTTATTGTCAGCTCATTGTCTCCATTGATCTCCAGCGGCAGTTGTCATATCACTGTTACTGACGTTTTGTAGAATATATTGTAAAACACAGGTTCAAACATTTTGCCGCTAATTAATTCATATTGGTATCGCAAATGTTATTTTAATTTATTTTCATGAATGATAGTACAAAGTATGTGTGAGAGTGACTGATAATTTTTGAAAGACAAGTGTCTGCTCATCTCAAGGTTGGTTCTTTGATTTCTTGCCAAGTAACTAATAATGGTGCATTTTAAGCAAAATAAGAATTTAGATTGTACGATGTTTATGTTCGAAATAAATACGAACTGTTATGTGAAAGAAAGACTGGGGCACTTTTTTTTAAGGCAAAAATCTGTTCAACGGTGAGAGGTTACACAAAATTACAGCATTCTTCATTTGTAACAAAACAATTTAATAAGAAAATAACAAATATACACAGACAGGAATTTTGTACCTTCTTACGCTGGGAAAAGTTCCCACATTTAATACCAACTAAAACAGAAAAACAGTTAATATTAAATTTTGGCATCAACTGCTAACGCAGTCTCTCTTGCTCGATCTCACAATTCAAGAAAACTGATATAAAACAAAGATATGTACAAACAATCGCGTGAAAAAATACAAATAACGGTACGGCCCGGGAAGTATATAGTCCGTCCAAGCTTCCTCGTTTCGTAATGTGGGCCTAGTTTTCATTTCCTTCGGCGTTCAGAGCAAAATACAATACAGACGTATGTTGTCAACACTGAATCAGAACGACAAACATTTCCACAAAAAAAAAGGTATTAATTTCTTCACTTTGATCGACTGTAACTGGATTGAGAAATGTGGTTACTTAACATTGCAAACTTAACATCTATATTCAATCTCGTCCAGAAAAAAGACACTATAAGAAAAATAAAAAAATAACTCCTGGATGTATTACTAATATATAAAAGGAATTATCACAAAGTCTCCTATTATAGTGCCGAAGTGCTACCGTTAGTCCCCTAGCTTCGTGGGCTAACGTATTTTTGGACGAATCCTACATAGTTTGGGTTTGTCTATTATTTAACGAAAATTGATCAAAACAACGAGAGCTTACTTTCAAAACGGGAATAAGATACGGTTCAACAAAAGAAGTAACACAAAGGACTTACAAGCCAACAGCCTAAAACAAATCGGTGATGGCACTAGGGCCCAAAAGGCCCTTCGCCACACAAGCCCTTGGCTCTACATGCTCCTATGGTCACAACAGGCCCTTGGTCACAACAGGCCCTTGGCCACACTGGCCCTTGGCCACATAGGCATTAAGGATTAAGCTATGCATAAACCAAAGTACGAAGTCACTACCTTGAGTAGTACCTCCCTTCGTCAAGGACTGCGTCTCCCTATCCGCAATTTAGTCACACCCGAGTTGACTTTGCGACATAAGAACTAAAGGCTTTCACGTTGGAGTCCCTTCTCTCAGGATCCGCCTAACGATTTACCGCCCATTTACCAACAATGATATTTCAACCGTGATGGTCAAATCGACCCCACAAACAAACCAACGACGACGATTAAAGTCAACGAAAAGAAAAATGGAGGAAAGTTTTCCTCCATATCAACAACTATCTCCAACGATACAAAGTAGGGTTCATAGGACTTGGTCCCATATGTTGGAGCCGACAATTTTTCTTGTTTTGACAGCGAAGAGCTAGACTTACTTGTCTGAAAGTCTCTTTTACGGGACGAAAAACGAGATGAACTTAGTCGTTTAATAAGAGAGCGCACGCGAGCATTAATGTTAAATCAGATCGTCAAATCTCACTCTGCATTGTAGGTGTCGCTAATAACACTGCCATGAGAACTTGAATCAACGGCCCCTTTCAAGAAATAGGATCTTTAATAAGAGGTAGCCACAGCCTTTGCAATTAAGTATGATAAGACGTCATAGACGTCGACAAGACAGTCCGAATTTTTGGTTGAATTGCGAGAAGAAAGGATCTGGCCCATGAAACCACTGATACGCACTGGAGCGAAAACCACAAGCTCGGAAGTCGTTTTGAGGAAACAATTTAGAGTTCCACCGTTTTTATAAATGAAACTTTTGACTCTAAAACAGACACGTATTGTTTCGGAATCTTTTCAAACTGGTATCCCTCAGTTCGGATGATCTCTCTGCACATCTGATGGCGTCAACAAAAACCTTCCTTGTTTTTTAATTATTCCACGGGAGCATCATTACAATAAATAAACTTATTGCTGACATCAACGATATTGTCATGGTTTGCACGAAAGACGTGCCCAGAGTCTTTGGGTCATCGCCAAGTCTTGAGTTGGTGTTCACGGGTTTCTTTATATCCTTTACGTTTGTGACTAGATTCTTCCACTACAGGAACTCCCAGATCTGATTCGAGCCTGTCTGGATCGGTGGCTCCGAACGCACCCTTCGGTGATGGAGGGACGGCGGGTTTGAAGACGTGACCTTTCGTGGAAAGGATCTTGGAAAGTGGAGGCAAGTCCGCAAACACATCCTCAGCCGAAGTCTCGAATTCGCCGCCTGCAACCGCCTGCTCCGACTTACCTTTACCACTTACAACAGGGTGAGTAGGGTCCGTAGGGAAGAACTCTTTTTGCATGGAGCTGGGCTCGAACAGATCATTCAGCGGTTTCCCACTTCTTTCGGATGAATCGGAAACTGCGAACTCAAAAGGAGCGCCGAAGGATCGAGGGGCCAGCCCCGTGTGGATCGTGTCCCGAGTATCGGAAGATTTAGTATCGGCATTGGAGAAGAACGACGATTTGGGTTTTGAGCCAGAACTCTTCAACCCCGAGAACCTTGGTTTCGGATCCCGATACGCGGAAGATGTTTGTATGGGTTTCGAGTCCTTGTTACCATAAAACGAAGCTTTGGGTTTCGTGTCTCCGGAGTTTGTGTGCCAGTATTCGCTGATCCTCTTTGCGATCTCAGTCTGTGCAGCGACCCAGCTATCAGCGAAAGATGGATCTGATGAACCGTATTTGACCGACTGTCGAGGCTTCCTTCTTCGCGATTTGACCCGCACAACCAGCTCCTCCGCAGGGGAAGTCAGCGTAAGAGATGGAACTTCACTCGCCTCTGCTTGTTCCTCGTGAACTTTATACCCATCATCTTCATCCAGGGAATCTGGGTCCATTGATATGTCATCTTTATCAGGATCTGTATCATAATCATCGTCTTCTCCAGATTCTTTCTTGTGGCCCCTGATGTTCTGCACCCAAAGAGGGTTCACTTTGGTTTCGCTTTTGACAGTCTTCTTCGGCGTGATCAGCCTAGTGATCTTTTCCCGAACCTTGACATTTTTGTACGACTTCAGTGGTCTGGATTTCTGTCGTACTTTTCTTGAGCCTTCCATCGAAGATTCCTCAGACTGATTCTCTCCCTCAGGACGTGGTTCAGTGTTCTGAACTATCTTTACGGTATCTATCTTAGTACCAGCCGGCAAGACCCTCCTCGACTTGGTGATCTCCACCAGTTTTATATCTTCCCCGGGTTTGAGTTTACTTCCGTCGTGAACCTTCACGTACTTAATGTCGGCCGGACGCACTATGAACTTCATCTTCCCGTTTTTGAGGGGTTTGAAATAAACGGCTTTCGTGGGAATTTCGTCATCCATATCATCTTCACCCTCCTTCTTAGGCGGCAGAGTCGTTGCCTGTGTTGCCAATGAATTCTCGTTGTTCTCAGGGATCGGTATGCGCTTCTTGTCCGGGTAATGGTAACCCGCTTCGTTCCTGTAGTTCTGAGGGTCTGGCCGCCCCGTTTGACCTTGATTTACAGGAACGCGGTCTCTCTCTTGATAGTGTGTCCTATACTTCTTCACCTTCACCCCTCCTCCTTGATGATCTCTACCGACAGGCGCAGGGGCACGGTGCTTGCTCTCATGGTGATACACAGCTTCATTCCTGTAGTTCTGGGTGTTTCGTTCCCCGTGCTTCTCTGTGTTCACATTCGAGTTGCCATCGCCGTAGAAGGTTTTTTTGCTTTCTTCGTCTCTGTACCCGTTTTCGTACGCTTCCACGAAACAGTTCCCTTTCTCGACATGCTCGTTCCCATCCACGAAGGCTCCACATCCGGAGGAACTTGTCTGTGCCGGCGCCCTTAGAGGAGCATATCTTTGAGGATCCAAGGGAGATTCAGCAGGAGTGAAGACGATGGCATTCGGAGGTCTCTGGTGAGGATGAACCAACCTCACTGGTCGCGCTTTGTGCATCTGCGAAGGATGTGGAATATACTTTGCAGTTTTCAGAAGAACAGGAGGGTAGAACATCGTACTCGTGCTGACTGTCATTGGAGAAGCCGCCTCCATTTTCGGAGGCTGCGGCGCGTATTGCCCAAACGTGAAGGCTGCTTGAGGACTGCTCGGATCGTTCCAGGAACCCCTCTTTTCTGGTTTCAGGAAAACTGTCCGAGTGTGTGTGTGCTGGTCCAGCAGGTCGGTTGTGTAGATTCGGAAATGTATCCTGGAACAACCAATAAGTTCCCCATTCAGACTCTCAATTTCGTGATCACTAAGCAACGTATGTACTGATACTGTGCAGGTGTGGACTTACTTAATCAGTGCAGGAGCTGTGCATATACTGTGCAGGTAGCAGTGAATAATTTTTCGGTGCGGCTTCGAATAAAAGTGCAGACAAATCTTTGAAGCTCGATAACGCGGCTCAACAAGAGTACCGGTATACAGCACACATACACAAGCGGTTTCGTTATAAGATCCAGATACGTGCAAAAAATATAGGGGATCTTCAATTTGGCCTTCCGAGAGAAGCTCGTGGTGTAAGAAGTGTTACTGCGTCCTCGAATAAATCGTTAAGAATTTCCGTTCGTCACAGTGAGCGATAATCCTGGAAGAAAGCTTGGAGAACCAGGATAATTGAATGCTAACTCAAACTAGAAAAAAAAACAGGGCCACTCTGTCACGGTCACTCGATCCGAGGTGCGTTAATGAAATATCAAGGAGGCCGGTCTAGCGTTTGACCGTCAAAACCTAAACTGCGAATCCCTCGATTCAACGTGTCAACTCTTCCACTTGAAGCACAAAAAATGCCAGATCTGAGCCATCTCTCAATATTCATTTGAGTATCCTGGTAGCAGTGACTCCACGTTGGCATGGAGCGAATAGATGGAGGAGTAGATGCTCGTATCGACGTAAAGGCTCGAGATTCCTCCAGAAGGCGACGGCTCGCGCCAAAGTCTTCGCTTCAATGAATGTAAAATATGAGTGGCTCGTGTTTGCTCGCTTTAGGTTGTTCATCCAAGCGTAATAACGCGGTTTTGCTTCATTGAGTCATCTCCATTGGCTGCGAGCTTCTTACGGAAAATTAACGATGATCTAACAGGCCGGGGGCCACTGCGATCTACGTGAAATATCCTCAACCATGTCACTTCAAAAGATCGCGCTTGCCTACGTTTAACACTTGAGAAGGGAGTCTCCCCTCGCCGCAAAAGCGGAGGGTGGCGCTAGGCATCTTTAACCTAACTTGACCTAACTTAAGTTTACCTAACCTCATGATCGTCCATCCTGATGCCGCTTACTTCTAGGCGTGAGCAGCGCCGTAAGCAGCACCAGGCTTGACGACCGTTAGGTTAGGCTTATTGCCTTCTCACCGTTTTCGCCCCACTCGGCTAGGAGACCTATCGCGAAGCACAAGAGGTAGAAAATACTGCGACATAGAAATTCAGCTTGTGGTTTACAGGGCTTCAGTGCGGGTAAAAAGGGTTCTGGCGCGACAAATACAATGAGTTACGTCATTCGGAATCGGCTGGCGACGAAGCGAAGAAAAGTTCTTATCAATTAACATGTCTTGGAAACTGACAGTCGGCGCCGGCGCTAAATCGAGTGGCGCTCGCGAAGCGCTCCGCTGCACTTGCCTCGACGAGCTCCGACACAAGCGGCGTGGCGGCGGGCCGCCGGTGCGCCGGGCCGCCGGTGCGCCGCGCCGGGGCAGTGTGCGCTGCTGAGGATGGCGTCGACGCCACGCCATGAACCTATGAACCGCAATCGCCATCTTCCGGATTCCGGTAATTAGCTCAAGATTACCCGCTGGATATTCCGGAACTAAGTCAACACGGATTAGCAGCTCGCCTCAAAGGACCACCCTCGAACCAATAAAAATTTTATCTCACAAAGTTAGGAAAGGTAAAATATTAGCAACCCAAGCTTCAAAACCAGAAATTTGAGAATTTCCTTTAAGGTGAATAAGTGGCTTATTCACACGCTGCCTCATTTTAAAATGTATTAGGTTGGTTTCCGTGCGTTCAAGTCTCCCTTGTATTAAGATTTGTGTGCTAAAACGACTATTAAAACCACTTATTGTTAGCCAATTTTCAGATAATTTCTTTCAGACATACGCTAACCTTATTGAGCAGGGCAGACTTCAACACCCCCCCCCGGAAACCCATATAATTAATAAAAACGTGTGCCCGGAAACTAAATCAGCAAAAGATTATACTATCTACAAAGAGGAACTTTGATTTCATCCATTTAAGTTGGCATACCCGCACAACGCCGCAACAAAGCAACGTCGCATTCCACAATCAGCAGGAATACGTGTTTTGACAATTTTTATTATTAAATATTAAGGCGAAACCGGCGTTGACAACTTTCATCCGAAAAATTGCTGACTAAGCAAACATTGTAATACTCAATACCGCGCACGATGAAACAGAGAAAACGGCGGGAAAAAAACACCGCCTTTGAGTTAAGTGTTTTTTTAGTAAAACGAGAGGAAGCCGAGTTCCTTTCTCCGTTTTCTTGTTATTCAAGGAATGACGAGCTATGCTGTCATTGATTCCGTCGTCGGTTACTGCACTGCGACAAATTGGAAGGTGGAATTTTCTACGTCTTTTGTTCCACCTTTTGTCACCGAGCTGCACTTCACTAACCTAACTTGCTTCTCGGCGGCAAACGCCAGTAAGAAGTTAGCGGCATCGGGCTTAGCAGAGGTCAAGCGGAGCAGTCGCAAGTTTAATGTAAAAAAAATGAAACCTCAGATAGGCAATGGGATTCTAAGACGAAAATGTGAAATGAACATGGGGTCTAAAATATACCGTTTGGCGTCCAGACCCCTTCGAACGGTATGTTTTGGTATCCATCTCTTAGTAAAGGTTCTACTCGTTCGATTAATACAATCAAGAGTTTTAGGTGCGCCACATCATTGCGAGTAACTTTGATTCTCATAAATTTTTCGTAACTTGAACGGTTTAGGCGCTACGAACCGATGAACTAAGATGTTGAAATGTTGTGTCAGATGGGACAATGTTTACCTTTTGTTTTCAGCTTCGACTGCCTAAACCGTTGAAGTTATGACAAAATGTATGGGAATCAAAGTTACTCAAAATGATTTGGCGCACCTAAAACTTTGGATGTTTTAATCGAACGAGTAGTACCTTTGCTAAACGATGGGTACAAAACAAACCGTTCGAAGGCGTCTGGACGCCTAACGGTGCGTTTTAGACCCCATGTTCATTTCACATTTTCGTCTTAGAATCCCTTTGCCTATCCGTCGTTTCATATTTTTACATTAAACTTGAGACATCCTATGTCGTTAATCCCAATGTCATGAGAGGTTGAGGTTAAGTAAATCACAAAGGTGGAAAATCCAAGCTGTAAAATTGAGAGCACGACATGACATGACATGGGCTGACAGGACAGAATGTGGCTTGGGGGCTAATGATCCCCCTCCCCCGCGAAATCTTGGAATGCGTCTGTTTATTATTGAGGCTCATCAAGGATTCGCTACGCATATCTTTTAGGCTGCCTCTTTTGTTTCGGGAATCTTGTAAAACTGCAAATGCTTTACTAAAAAAAAGCATACATTCTTTTAAAATCTATTTATTTTAATTTAATTTATACTTTAGCTGGGGTTCCCTATTCCACAGTAGCACTAAGAAGATCAGTGCGGAAACATGACTTGTCGCTATCAAAGTCACTCTTGTCTCATTTCCTCCGAACACCGGAAATGTTACCGGAGGTTCCGTTAATACATTGGAGCGGCGCTTATTGTTGTCCCCTCCCAGGTGAGTACACAAAAAAATTAAAAATAATTATGAAAAAAATAAAAATAATTAAAAATAATTTAAAAAACAAATTCATCATCAATTAAAACTAGTCAAAAATAATCAATAATAATTAAAAATTAGTAAAATAATTAAAAAATTAGAAATAATTAAAAATAACCAAAAACAATTTTTAAAAAGGAAATTAATTAAAAATAATTAAAAAAATAATTTAAAATGATCAAAAATGATTAAAAGAAATAAAAACCAGAAACGATTCAATACATTTAAAATAATTACAAATAAATAAAAATACATTTAAAAATAATAAAAAAATATAAAAGTTGCAAATAACTAAACATAATTAAAAATAATGCAAAATAGATAAAGATAAAAAGATAAAAAACAGCCTGCTTGTGGCCTATCCAACCCCAAATCTTGAGAGGACGACGAGGAGGGCGCCTCCTCTCAAGCCTAATTTATAGCCGATATGTACTGGAAATATTTATTCGATACGTAAAATAGCTTAAACCAAGCCTCAACACAATAGCGTTTTTAAGTCGGGCGGCTCTCCAAGATTGAGCGTGACAGGCGCGGAGAAAGACAGGGGAACGACCAGCCTTCAACAGTGATACGGCTCAAATGGAAACAGGAGGTTGGTAAAAAATATGGGCGGATATCAACGCAGTTAAAGAGATAATTGGCATTTAATGACAGAAGGTGAAAAAGCGCTAGAGAAAGGCATCAGGCTTGGCGACAACTAGATTACGTTAATTTAAGCCAGGTTGAGTGCCTCGTGCCTCGCTCCTCTTTCGCTCCGCTCCGCTCGGATTGGCTAGGGAATTCAGAATACGCCAGGCGCAGAATGCTGTCTTTCAGATTTTATCTGTAGAACGATTTTGAAGTTGGATTTTACGACTAACAGTGTTACATTTTTCGAAGTGACTATTCACACGCTGCCCTATAAAAATGCATTAGGTTATTTTCCGTGTGTTCTAGTCACTTCCAATTTAAAATGCATTGGGATGGTTTCCGTGCGTTTAAGTCTGCCTTGTATTAACATACGCGTGCGAGTAGAACGGACCTAAATTTTTAGTGACAGGTTCATAAACTTTTCAATATACACAAAAATGTTTTGACACGACTGTAAAATCCGTAGGGAAGAACTTTTAAAATCTGTCATTATAAGACTATAATTTGTGTTTCTATTTTCGTCCTTACGCAATTTTTTCGGCATAAAGTTAAAACTTGTTTGAAATGATGAGATTCGTAAATTTATATCGTAAAATAGGTTTCTACCGTTTTTCTAAATGTTCCAAGAGCAATAAATGAAATGAAATGATACCACTAAATCGATTTTACCGAAAGAAGATCTGTAATTTCAGACAATCATAAAAAAAATGCAATTTTTTTTTGAATGAATTACCTTTTAAATTTGTTTAAAATGCTCCTTATAAAAAAATTATCTTCGACTCTAGGTTTTGGAGAAAACAATTTACTGGCAAGTAAATAATTCAAAATCAGCTGACGGTCAAGAAATAAGTTCGCAGTACTGGACATACATATTTAGAAGTTTATGTTACGTTAGTTAGGTAATTTCTTTCGACTAGTGCGTTTCATCGTCCCCTTCAAATTTAAGTTTCCATGAATGCGCTCTTGAACGGCCATGGCATGGCATGGCGTTCAACTTTCGGTTTCCATAAAAACGCTAGTTAGCATGTCTGTCGCAAGAGGCGGTGGCAAACGCGCTCAATCTAATGATCCCGAACTAAAGGTAATCCAGTGCTGTTGAGTGTACGCACCGTTCAGCTGTTAATCCCTCCCACAGAACCGCCAGGCCCAACGCCACCAAGACCTGCAAAAAACAACAACAAAAAAGGGTTATTCAACACGCTGTCAAAAAGATTCTGATAGGTTGCGACTGTTTACGCTGGGCGTAATTTTTTTTTTGTTTTCACTGTCTCTTTAACGACGAGTGCCTTTCCTGTTTGTGTTCAGTCGGATTCCATAACAAGTTGTATAATAGATTTTAACTCTGTGGCGATTTAATTTTTAAACGTATACAATGTCCTTATTACAAGTTTCTTTCTCATTTTTTTCAATGTATAACTTTGACCTTTTTATAGTTACGAGTCACTGCAAAAGTGGTATTTTAAAAAGTAATTTTTCAAGTTATTAAGTGGGAAATAAATTTTTTGATTGAGACGAATCCAAATTATTCCTGTTGATCTAGCTATATCATGCTAAAAACACAGTAACATCGACAAAGAAAAAAAACACACTTCTAAAATTTTCTGCTTGTATCATTCCGAAATTGTTCTTTGAGCCTCTTAAAAATGCTTTTTCAAATTAGACAAAAATATTTAAAAAAAAATAAAAAAATAAGAAAGACGTAAATTTAGCGTTAAGTGCCTTGCCTCGCTAGGTTTGGTGACGAAAGAGAGCTCTTTTAAGAGATAGAAAGTGCCCTTAACCTTTCCAGTCGTGTTAAATTAAAGGCGATTTATTTGATCTGACAGGCTGGCCTCCGATCCGACGAGGCAAGTTCGCTCGTTCAAGTCTCCACTAATCTTCGTCAAATGGGGAAAAGAATCGGAATTCTACTTCACTAAGAAAACTCTTTCGGGTTCGCCGATCATTTCCGCTCTTAAGGGGTTGAATGCTCCCCAAAAGAAGTGCCCATTTTTGGTGTATTTATGTACAAGGGCAATATAGCCCATGCCGAGAAAAAGAGCCAATGTAAGCATTCTGATGCAGGCGATATATGTTTTCGGAGAAAATCTATTTTTCTACTCCCATATTTCAATTGCCCAAAACAGCTTATCGCGCAAAAACCCCTATCAAAGTGTAGACTGAACTGCTCAATAAACGAGAAATAAACCACGAGTCAAGATTTCTCACTTTTGGTACCCGTTCTCGCCGTTCTCTTTTTACGGATCCAAAAGCAAGATCGTAAACCATGAAATTCGATTTTTTATTATTTTTTTTAAGGAGGGGGTCCTTAACCACGGTTACGCAACTCGGAATTACAT
>Ga0058701_10003228_pt1 | contig 12817 bp, 9 predicted proteins | sample AgamicOrMae_FD_97039 | JGI IMG/M metagenome (GOLD analysis project Ga0058701, IMG submission 97039) | Agave microbial communities from Guanajuato, Mexico - Or.Ma.e | ecosystem: Host-associated > Plants > Phyllosphere > Phylloplane/Leaf | place: Guanajuato, Mexico | collected 2012-06-04
ATCTAATACAAAAAAACAAAAATACGTGCGCAGAGTGAAAACTTGGGAGTGAAGACTTGCAGAGTAGCTTTAAAAAACAGGCCCCAGGTTCACCAAATACGCAAAATAGAATATACTCCACACTTCACGTTGATAGCTACACGAAGTTCGTATCACCAAGTCTACCCAATCTTATTTTCATTATACGCAAGATATATCGGTATGTGAAGTATATTTAGCTCACATCTATAAATATTTCACGCAAATTAAGTTTTATTTCATTTTTATTTTAATTTTTTAAATTTTGTAAAGTATATTCCTCACCTAAAAATATTCAGCGAAGAAGAAAATACCGTTGAAAGTACGACAAAATCGTCTTTAAAACATTTAAGTTTTGTAAATTATAAAAAAAATGTTCAAATACTTTGCTTTTTTAATTTAAAAATCTTCAAGTTAAACTATGCAAGAAGCCTCTTTTAAAGAAGATATCGCAGTTTTTTAAGCGTTCTGAAATTTGATATTTCATCTTTTAAATATTGCATGCAGAAGGCTTCAAATTAGCAAAAAGGTCAGCCATACTTATTTGGATATGTTTAAAAAGATCTTTGCGATACGTGAGTTTGTTTCACATGATCCACAAGCGACACTCGAGCTCTGCTGGCCGACTTATTCCAACTAACATGCAGTCTTTGAGATAGGCAGCTCGCATTACATGAGTGTGTTGTTACCTGCCTAGGACGCGAGCAGCAGGCGCAGACTGGAATTACTTTCAGGCTCTCACACAGTTCCTCTCACGGTATAGATTTTCTTTGTAAAACTGTAATGAGCGTACATAAAAAAATGACGTAAGCCCAAGAAGCATTGGAGATCTAAACACTAAACCAAAACAACAAAGCCACGATTATTCCTTCATATTGTAACCGATTTCGATGGAGTTCACTTATCCATAAATTAATAGAATTTTAACTCATGGCACACGCTAAAAAATTAAGTTGTGGAATTTTGCTTTAGGATAAATTTTCACTCTTCAAGCAATTTTTACTATTTTTTTAGCGTGTTGCTCATTATAAATATCAAAATAAGATTTGAAATGAATGGATTTTTCTGATTTAGGGTCGTATCAGTGGTTGAAAAAATGTAGGTGGATCAAAAGTGGCCGACATGTTGGCTAATATAAAGTTACAATCTAAATTTTAATCAGTGAAAGCCTCCAAGATTCAGTGAAAATTCAATGAATTTCAGTTAATAAAGCACCGCACTGAAAAAATTCAGTGTGCTACACTGACTAAAATTGGCGGAAATGTACCTCTTCCAAATTTCCATTCCACAAGCTGAAAAAGCTTCTTTCTAGACACTTTTTTTATATCTTCCGATAAGGCTTTTAATTTCTCCTCTAACTTGTTTTAAATGTTGTTCCTATGAAGCAAGGCGTAAGGCGCTCCATTTCCGACGTAAGGAGGCCTTGGCGTGACCGGCCACGCACTTACTGTACTACCTGAAGAGGTGTTTATTCGTTTATGTTCAGTGATGCGACAAGCAAGGTGATTAATGGCTCTAGTCATTTTGGACGAAAAGCAACGTGCGACATTTAACTCAAGGATTATGTTGTATATTTAGCCACTTTGTACACGTAACTGCGCCCTAGTCTTAATTAAGGAACGGGTGACGTACGAAATTGCTTGCTACAAGTACTAGATGAAAAGCAACAATGACGTTACATCACAGGATTTCCTTTTTATCTCTACGGGAAAGTGGGTATCTAGCGGAAGTAGTCCAGCACATTGTTTGCATTCATCCCCATAAAAAATGCAAAAAAAAAAACAATTTTAAAGCTGAAAAGTTTTTTTATATTTTAGAAATTATTTTAATCTAATTTTAAAAATAATTTCCTCTGGTATGACAGAGCTTGCGTTGAGGATTAAATAAGGATTAACTTTCAGTAGTCGCGTGGATTCGGTCGAATGCTCAGTTCTCGCTCCGCTCTGCTATCGCCAAGCTTGGTGGCGCTTGCTCAGCGGTAAGCTGTTGCCGGCAAGAACTAAGCGGCATCAGGCTTGGCAACGTTAGGTTACAGGAGGTAATAACGTGCTTGTACCACTTCGTTCTGCTATCGCTTCGTTCGACTTGTCAACGAAAGCTAAAAGCCAAGAGGTATAAAGCAACCTTTATTCTTTATAGGACAAATACTTAAACAGGTGTACCCTTACCCAAGCACTCCTTAAAGATGATGGACACTTGCTAAACACAATATTCATTTCTGCCTTGTACTCTAAAGAACCAGTGAGAGTCTGAAATTCAGTGAAAATTCACTGAATCTCAGAGACTCTCACTAATTCAAATTTAGAGTAGGTTGATGATACCGGCTAGATTTTCATGGACATTAACCATCGATAAAAAATGGATATCGATATACGTGCATATTGGATATGATTCTTGCATTTGGAATGGATGGATATCCATATTGAGAACACATACCCGTATTGATATCCATACGGCGGAGCATAGGTGGGCGCTGGTGGGCTGGTTCACGTGGGCGGGTGAATTATCATACAGGAAAATATTAAGATATTCTGGTTAGTCCAATCGGTAAACAAAACATGCCCCGTTCCCCCTTAACCTTCCACCTTGTTGCGAGCCGTTATCAAGGTATATAAGGAGGGTGTATCCCTTCCGAGGCCCAATCGTCTTATTTTAGCAAAGTGCGGATGTCGCCTCTGTGTTAATCCAGCGCCAGCCTGCAGCGACATGGACAAGCCTCACAAAGTACGTGTCTTACTTGTTTCAGGTTGGAAGGTGGAACAATCATTGAGGTCACGTGCACAATCTCCGATCACGGAATATATTAATATTGATATTTTTAGCTCATGACGGGTAGTTTATACGCTTGTTTCTCCTCGGATCGTGCTAAATTTTTTAGCATACGATCACCGGAAATCACAAAAAAAATCTGCTACATTGCGAAATCAATTTTTAGCGGTTTGATATTTTTACTAAAAACAATAATTAATTAGGCACTGTATTTAGTTCAAAACCGTCTTTACTAACTGTTCAAGCCCTAATTTTTTTGAGACTGAACTTAGGCGCTGTTTATTTCCGGATACACTCTAAATTTGAATCAGTAAAACACTGAATTCCGCGAAAATTAATCGAATTCCAGTCAATGTAACACTTTAACTGAAAAATATCAAAGAAGCTATATTGACTGAAATTCAGTGAATTTTCACTGAATCTCAAAGAATCTTACTGATTCAAATTTAGAGTATAGAAAGTTCAAAATCTGTTGAAATTGATCCGCAATGATCGGACGTTTTAAAAATCTCTCTAATGTTGCATGGGACGAGTGTACTGAACATTTACAACGTAATTTGTATTGGAATGTCAAGCCTTAAAATCGATAACTGGGGTGGTTCCGAGTTCCGAGACGATGTAAGTACGGCTGAAATGGATTAGAAGCAGGGAGCCACACACTAGGTAAATAGGGCAGTCTCATCTCAGTCGTTGTCAGAAGGCCCTGGAATGAACCCTTATTCTGCATGAACCGGAAGTGCTAAATACTCATTAGGGTTCCTCGTCTTGGTACTCGTAGATTACACAAGACATCAGCGACTTGTTTGCCAATTATCAGGCGCGCTCCATGTTTCGGGGGGGAACTTTTATTACCGGTCCATTATCTTGTTTTCCGGTTGAGGCACTAAAATCTGAAAACACAACGTAAACATTATCCCATCTGACGCAATGTTTTCCACCCCGGTTTATCGGCCACTACCACAACACTTCCACAAGATATGACAAAAGAATCAAAGGAATGAAAGTTGATCAAAATCATAGAGATCATGTGATTATCATGAAGTATTTTTGCCAAACAAGAAGTCTTTTCTTAACGTTGGGTGACGAACAGCACCGTTTGGGGACATCTGTACACCAAACCTGCATGTTTCTCGTTTTTGTTTCATTATCCCTTGATACCAGATTTGTGGTTTGAGAGATCTAACTTAAAAGATAATCCTGTTAATCAAAGGATAGATAACTGTAATTTTCAGCTCTCCCAATAAAAATCCACCAACTGCGAAGTGCTTATACGGAAAATCCACAAACTGCGAAGTGCTTTTTCTAAAAATACACCAACTGCTATCCATTCACTCAAAAGTTGAATAGTTTTCGGAAGCACTTTGCAGTTGGTTGATTTTTGGAACTAGCACTTCGCAGTAGGTTGATTTTCATTAGGAGGGGTCGGAGAGCTTACAGTAAATCTCGAATCTTTGAAAGATTGGAAACAAGCTGCAAATAGGCTAATTTTAACCAAATTTCTTCGGTCGTCCTTTAAGGCGACCATGGGAATGAAACAGCTTCGTAATTCCATTGCCAAAGAGGCCAGCAAACTGGTTCCAATACCAACAAAGGTCGAAAAATAGTGATAGAGTTGAAACCATGTTTATAAAGATGTCATATGCGATATTATCATTAGCGCAGTCAAACTTGCTTTTTCAATTTACTGACTTTTCTAGTTGTATATTGTGTTTACTTTAAGGATGATAACGGTCCCAGCCCTCCCGATCTCGGCCAGTCTCATTACTACTTCCGGTTGGTAGTTCGGCAATGTGTTGAGTTCGAATTCGCTTCTTATCTATTCAGCGCGCAATGAACCGGTAAAGAGGTGATGGTATACAGCCCAAGTGATAAACAGATGTATTCCCTCAGCAAAATAACACTCAAATTACGTCCCTCGCATTGACAGCTTCTTCAAACTTTTAGCTCCGACGACTATAAAGTGCATTCGCCACATGCGACTGCATTCTGATAATCGAATGCTGTCTCACAATCAACCAGCGGTTTCGGCACCCAGAGTACTACCGCGGTACCTTCTCAGGGGGTGAGTACCTCTCCAAACTTTGAACGTACCCAAATGTACACGCACTATGGGGGGCATTAGATAGCGCCAAAAACCACAAGCCCCAACGCCGCAAGCGCCAGTCCGTAACCGCCAAACGAGAAAAGTCGCAAACGCCAAAGTTCGTATAGGTTAGGTCAGGTTAGGTTAAGTTAGGTTAGGCTAAGTTAGGTTAGGTTAAGTTAGGTTAGGTAAGGTTAGTATTGCGGTTAAGACCTTTGGCGTTTGCATCTTTCCTCGTTTGGCGGTTACGGATTGGCGCTTGCGGCGTTGGCGCTAGTGGTTTTTGGTGCTTATGACAGCTACCCCGCACTATCAAAATACCAATGAAGAGTTTTTTACGGTCGCACAGACTTTCGGAAGGCAGCCGCTCACCACCCCGCACGCAACTGCGACCCTTGAATAAGGGGTAGCGCTACCCCTCGCGGGGTTGGAGGTGGGAGAATGACCAGCGGAAGTCACGTGGACGTCACGGAGCGGCTGTCGTAGCACGAGTAGCACTCATGGCGCAGGAGAAAGGCTCGTAGATGAGCAGTAACAGTGTCAATCATCGCCAAACTTGAACGGTACCGCTTTATAAGAGGTCACCCGCACCCGGCTTGTCGCGGGGCCCAAGCGTCGAGTCCCGACTTGGGGAGTCCCGACTTGGGACTTGGGACTCAACTCGGGCGAAGGCCGATCCGAACAACCCTTCCCGCTCGGAAGGGAGGTCACGATTTTTCAGTCGCTCTTATCTATGGGGATCTTGCAAGGGAAAATATTTAATCTATGAGAAATTTTAAGATCGCGGTCGTCACTTTTTTTTTTGATACCCTTGCACCACGCAACCGTTGTTATTAATTTTTCTAGTTTTCTTTTCTCCATGAAATAACATGATTGGCTGTTGGGTCATGGCTCCGACACGAAAGCTTTCTAAGCTCACTTGGCGGGAATTTCCTTTTTCATTCGCATTTTTGGGGCGTTTAATCTAATTATGAAGCAAGGTGCAATGTTTTAAATGTTTTTAAGTATCCCTCGATACATGCCGATCGTAATAAGCCGAAAATTCCAAAATAAATTTTCGGACCAAAATTTGAAAAAAAAGCTAGGGTACCCCTTGCATTTTTTTCATTTTTTTCGCAATTTTTTTTCCTCCGAATTTTGAAGTTTTTACGACTGTAATTCATCGGGGGATACTGAAAAAGATTGAAAACGTTACCGATTGCTTCCTTGCTTGACTGAACGCCCCGAAAACGCAAGTGAGGTAAAAGGCGATTTTCGCCGAATGAGCTAGGCAAGCTTTCTTGTCGGAATTATGCCATCTTCAATCAAACTATGAAGCAACCAGCGACGTTTTTTTATGTTTTTCAGTATCTTCCTATGAATTCCAGTCGTAAAAACTTGAAAATTCAAATATATATTTTTAGGCAAAACATTGAAAAAATGCAAGGGGTATCCCTAACTTTTTTTCAATTTTTGTAAAAAAAAATATTTTTGGACTTGCAGGTTATTACGATTGGAATTTATCGAGGGATATTAAACAACATGCCAGTTCCTTCGTAATTCGATTAAACGCCCCGAAAATGCGAATGAAAAAGGTGATTTTCGCCGAATGAGCTGAGCAAGCTTTCGCGTGTCGAAGTCCTGCCATCTCCCCGGATGAAATTTTTAATCACATTCGCACCAAAGAGCTCTCTAAAAAGATGATACTCATTTCATCTCAAACAAAAGGACCCAAAGAGGGCTGCCCATATTGATCTATAAAGCTATTCAAATAAGGTTCATCGCCAAAACTATTAACTGGAAACATTGAATTATTTTCAATGACGGGTCCTCCGGTGATCATGTATTATATTTTACTCTCTGACCACTGCTTACTCATGTTCGGTTAATATCCTGATATATAACACATGTTTTTTAGAGTATGTTGGAATCTGTCAGGTAATTAAACCAATACCGCCCAACGATGCCGTCCGAAAACAGAAAAAAAAATAGAGGATCTTTTTTAAAATCGTCAAAATTAATAAATATCACCCCTCTAGAAATCTGAAATTTAATAACTTAGGTATTTTCCAATGCTCAAAATTGCGTAATTTAATGAGAAAAATCCTTCGAATTTCTCTTAAGATAAATTTCACTCCAAATACTTTGGGCTGTTGAATTTCGGTCATTATTATTCGTCTCGATATCCGTTACCTCTGATATCCCGACTTAGCGACGAAATGTGGAACAAAAAAAGGTGGAAAAATCCACCTTTGAAAAGCGTATTGACTCGAAGTAGTCTATTCTTGGTTGTCCACATTTCCTCACCTAGTTTGTGGCCTCCCTCTCCAGCATAGGAGTCCCCACTATAGGCTAGAGCGCTAGAGAGAGAGAAGCAACATTTTCAATGATGGGTTTGTAGAAGCATGCGGGGTGTGCATGAGATCAGATGGTCGTAGTTGACGTCGGGCAGCGGCATCGGCGGCGCAGTGGCGGCGCAGTGGTGGCGCAGTGGTGGCGCGCAGTGGCGCGTTCGCGGTCGCGGTAGCCGCGGGGGCCGCCGCACCTCACATCTTCTGTTTGCCTGCCCAGCCAAAGACAGCCCGCCTCACTTCACAACCAGCTAATCTACACATTAACTAAGGTATTTAACAACACGCGCTTAATCGACCGAAATACTCAGGCCACGGTAGGTCCCCTCGTAGTACCCATACCCATATCCCGCGAGCATAGCGTACGCACTGGTTTGAACTGAACTTCCTTTCTGTCAGAATAGTTTTCCTATAACCAGAAATATTTTTTATAACAATAAAATATTTCCTTTTTTAAGAGAAGTGCAAGTATTCAATTTAGAAATCGTCTACAATTTTGGATTTGAACACTATAAAAGGTATTGTTACACCAACAAAATCATTTGTTAAAATAGGGATAACAATAATATTTTGTTACAACAACAAAATGTTTAGTTCTAACAACAAAACGTTAGGTTGCTGCAGCAAAGATTTTGGTTGCGGCAGCAAAAAAATTATTTGTTGTCCCTAATTTTGTTGCCGTGACAAAACCATTTTTTTCCGTGAACTATTGAAAACGTCTTTTCATATAAGCCAAGTGCATACAATAGTTTCTTGTGATAATAAATGGTTGCTAAAAAAAGCCTTGGTCATTGATGAGTTTAAAAAGTAGTTACTTGTATGTTGAAGATTAGAAATCAGTTAAACAAAGCTATCTGTGGGATAAATTTAAAATAAATTTTGTATAAAAGGAGTGTTTCTTTTCGTTCAGCTGATTTTGGTATTTGTGCGTGCAAATAACTAATCCTATCCAATTTTTGCAAAAGGGAGAAGTGTTTATTTAGGAGAATTTCCAACATTTTAAAAGACCAATGCATTAAAATTGAGAGCAAAAACTTCGTAAATGTTTTCGAAAACTTTTTGAATCTTTTACTCTTAAAAGTCGATTTGGCAATTTTTGTAGCCAAATTTTTTTTTTGGTTTATAGGGATTTTGGGGAAATTGAGAAAACTATTGAGAAAATGCGTCCGTGCGTGACCTCAATACACATAATAAACATTTAAATTTGTATTAAGAATTTCGAAAATGACGAAAAGCGTAAATTACTGAAAAACGAAATACTTTTATACCTGACACAATGTTGTTTGCAATTATCACCGACGCGAAATTTAAGCGGCAATTTTCCGATATAAATTAGTATTTGAAAAAATGAGCAAGCCTATAATTACTGATCGACTCCAGTTTAATTGGCGTTTTATTTTTTTTAATAAGAATAAAAAAAATAATGAAAATAAAAAATAATAAAGAGTAGAAAAAAGCCAACTACGTCCGACTTTATTTTCCGTGTATGTCTGTGTATGGATCCTTTGACCAGGGTGGGCAAATTGCTGAATCATAGTCTACAGAATGTCTTGTTTCCATTTTTATCCACTATCCGCCTATCTCTTATCTCCGCCTATTTCTAGTGGAAAGCCAGTTTTACACTAATGAATTAGACCGCAACAGGACCATTAAACTACAATGAGAAATCTTTCAGCATTCGCGGGGACTTTTGACTCGCGAAAAACGAACTGTCTCTCCAAGCGCTTCAGCTTCTACTTTAAGTTAGGTCCCTCAGATTACTCAGCGCTCTGATATCTCACCGGCGACATTCTTTTTGACGTTCATTCCATAGCCATATCACTCCTCACGAAACATTATCAGTAAGTGTGGTTTAAATCGTTTTCGCACCTAAAAGTGTCTATCTATTTTCCACTAGTAAATATGACTTGGCTTATCACGTCTATTTTCAGATGAACAGCGTTCGCGCTTCACTCTTATCTTTCTCTAGACAATTTCAACTGGTGCATAATATTTACACTTTTCGATGCAAAACAATATACGTGCATTGTGCATTTCACCGCAGTCGTTTAAACGTCGATTTCTTGATGGTTTCGGGAGTCGAGTTGCTTAGGTAACCAAGTTGCTATATCTGTTCACACCTGTCAATTCGCCGGGATAATGATTGATTCGCCGTTAGATAATGATATTCTTTCGGTTTCCAGGGGGTTGTGTCAAATGCGATAAGACGGAATCAAAACATGGCAACCTCTTCGTATCGTCAAAACGTCTCATAACCTTATGCTGTCCTTTGATTATCAGTAGATTGAAAGAGGAGCCAAAACAAACTGAAACTGTTTCAGAAATATCATTTAAAAGGACAAAGAATTCAATACGATCATTATTAGGGAAAAGAACATAATTAAACTATGTTTCCATAATTTCTATAGGGTGATTTACGTAGGGCGGAAGATGTACTACCAAAGGTGGCCAGGCTCCTTAAGAGGCCCAAGACCTGATAACACAGGATTGGTATATGGTCCGACAAATGTAATTTCTCATGGCAGATATCACAAGATTGCCACCCAGTTGGACATCAAGCAAACAAACTTGCCATGATCATTTCAATGCTCCGGGTCGGAAAATACCTGCTAAATCGATGCAGATATCCATGAGTATGCGTGGGTCTCCATACCGATATCCATACGAGCGTGGATTTTCCGCATGGGTTTCCATGAATTTTCCCACGCTTTGATATGCATGCCAGAAGGAATACCCACGGTGCGATTTTTTTGGCAGTAACTTTTGGACATTTTGAACGCTTAATCCGTTTATTCGCCTGAAGTTTAGGGAAACCTGTAAAGGTTTTAAATAAAGCGCAATGCATCGTATTAATAAAGCGCATCTGTAAAATTTAGACAATTCCATGAGCGCTCGATGAAATGTAGTTCTTCACCTAAATTATATTCCGGCGTACTAAACGCTTTAGGTCCCCATAGACATAGGAGTTCACGGGTACTTTTCGCTCCGAAATCCCATCTATATTTGTTTTATTTCAGCTTGTGGGCTACCTTACGAATCTGCAGGCCATTCTTCACCGAGTGAACCTTCCCATGCGTTGTCTGCTCGTGCACTGAAGTACTAATAAATCGAACTAACCAAAAGTTTCGAGGGTCTCAGAGTTTCATTTTATCCTTGCCGGCACGACTTGTTCCTTTCCATAGTTGTCCAGAATCTCTGGGTGTGTTACACGAAGCCCAATGGCCGTGCGTCTTGCTTGTCGCCTCAATATAACTGCCTAATCTATCGCCTTCTTTGAAAGGATAGCTACTTTTGTCGGAGTCGCTGCCCTGCGTCTATTTATAGCTCCGCTTCGGCCTTCGGAGGTCGTTTAAGGGCGAGCTCCTCGGACTATGACTGTAGTCAAGCTAGGTCTACGACAAACAGCTTTCTATTTGTTACTGCGAAATGGTTCGGGGAAACAATCTCTGCTTCAAAAATTTGTGTAAACGGAACCTGGAGGCCGTGGATATGAAAGGTTCAATTTTCCTCCTCTTCAATTCCACCTTTCGTCCGAATGAGGCGCAGGCGGAGCGAGCACACATTCCCTAATTGTAAACCTTGGTTGACCTAACCTCGCGAACGCTTCCTCCTCGGCGGTTACTACCACCGAAGGGTAAGCTTCATCAGGCTTGGCGACAGCCGAGCGAAGCGAGGCACAAACACTTCCAAGGGAGCGACATAGCGCAGTTAGGCACAAGGCTAAACCTAACCTATCTCAGGAGGTTGTAAGACCGTGATCCTAAAAAGTAACGAAAGGATTGTAACATGGTGGATCAAGAAAAAAAATGATCTTTAAATTTGAGAATGTAAACAAATCCAGAGCTGCATTTTCGAAATCTCGTGTTCAAATCTGATCCTCATCAACTCAAATTACATCAAAGAAGCAAAGGATTTTATTTGCCTTGTAGCTCGCTTCATTATCACCATTCCCTCTTGAACTCTTCAAGAAGGACTGCTTTCAACCCTTCGCAAACGTCTTTTCAACGTCGAAAATCTTCATTTTAAAGCAGAGTTAAACGCAAGAGGTTGAAAGTGCAGCCCTCAAAACCGAGAGAGTCGGAAATAAGAGCGTGCTAGTCGGCTCATAGGAGGTAGTGCTGGAGGCGAATCCAGAGGGCGGTGAGCCGGGGCGGAGGGCAGCACCCCTCGACACGTCCCGGCCACGGCCACATGGAGCCGGTTTCCTTGGTCACCGCTATGACGACCTTTGATGACATCACATCCGGTCGGCCGGCCGGCCCGGCCAACCACCAGCAGTTTCATAACTTGTGACCCCTTTCAATAGGGTCTTTTATGCAAAGAGGGTCACGACTTGAGCTGATTCTCCTAGCTGAACTCTGATGAAGCCGTTGATGGCCGAAACGACTCCATTGGGTATTCTCGTACTGAGGAGATTGCCAGGAGTATTTTTGACTTCTGAGTTGCGGTTTCCGTAGAAAGCGCCGCTTGTAGGAATTCCCAGAGTTATGAAAACATCTGCGTTGAGAGCTTTTAGCCAAAGCTGGAAAATTTATCAAGCTCTTATACAGTTAGTTACGGCAATCATTTTTTTTAAAATAAACAAAACGCCACAAACAGGAATAATGCGATGAATAAGTGAGGGTGTTTCAAGACACACAGTAAAATACGACGAGATGTGGAAAACTTGGGGTCTTTCCGATTGGCCTTTTCGGTGCTCGAAATGAGTCATGCTATTAGTCGACTCGACGGAGAACGATTCTACAACGGGCGAGACTCTTAAAAGCGCGCTTCTAGCTAAAAAAAATCTAGAAAATAACAAGTCTACGCCGCTTTCAACGTTGATTAGACATCAGTCCATCGAGACGTTCTGTTAGGTCGAAACGACGTGGTTTTCTGAGGAGGAGTGTGTGTTGCAGATGAGTCTCCGAAGCAGCAGTAGTGGTTTCCCGTACGCGCCGCGCCACGTGGCCATCGTGTTGACGGTGGCGTCCATTGTGATTGTGATTGCGGTTCCGTCGGAAGCCGACGTCGATTCCGACGACCTTTTAGCCGTCATAGAGAAGCGCTCCAACAAGCAGAGGTACTGCGGCTCCCAACTCGTCGACGCCCTCAGCGTCGCTTGCGCGGGCTCCTACAACGGCATGTTCAAGAAGCAATCCAAGAAGAATCTAGGATTGCTTCAACAAGGTAAATTCAGCAAATGTGTCATCCGCTATTGTGTACTAACTTCATTATTCCATAACTTATGAGGATCAACGACATACAATCACATGGTCTAGAAATGATTTCTGATGCCAAAAAAAATCTTGAGGCTTAGTGACAAAACATTTTTTTTTCTTGCCGCGAGATTTTTTTTCTTGCCGCGAGATTTTTTTCTTGCGACGAGATTTTTTTTCCTTGCTAAAAGAAAAAGATTCTTGAGCCATGAAAACCTGATTCATGAGCCAAGAAAAAACAGGGCCTGAAGCAGGCCAATACTTCCATGTCCGTCCCCCCATTGGCTTCATATGAGTGGGCTATAAAACACAACAGGAATAGGAAAACCACAGAGAAACACAAGCGCGATCAAATCCGTGTTGTCCCATTTTAGGCCCGTGTCCCACCTTAGGGGCAGTCGCTTCCGGCAATTTTTGTA
>Ga0058701_10003229_pt1 | contig 12812 bp, 6 predicted proteins | sample AgamicOrMae_FD_97039 | JGI IMG/M metagenome (GOLD analysis project Ga0058701, IMG submission 97039) | Agave microbial communities from Guanajuato, Mexico - Or.Ma.e | ecosystem: Host-associated > Plants > Phyllosphere > Phylloplane/Leaf | place: Guanajuato, Mexico | collected 2012-06-04
GTGTATATGTGTGTGTGTATATATTGTGTGTGGACGCACACACATGTATTAATCAGAGTGAATGCTGGCAACCCGCACATTAGGTAAAGCCATTTGATAACGGTTTCATTTTCATCCTTTATTGGGGACCAATTTAAGGAGTCGTTTGTATGAGGAAAATGAATTGAATCGAATCAAGGAATGATAGATGGGGGTTTGGCAGTTCCATGCCTTTGTTAATGTGTTTGGCAGAGAAGGGGAGTGGAATCAAGTTATGATTCTTATTGGTTGGTTGTGAGTTATCGAAGTAAGCTAAATTTTTATTGTATATTTTAATTGAATGAAGAAATGGCAAAATATATTTTGTGAATCATTTTTCTTTTTTGAAAAAAATATATTTTGAACTCTCGAGAGGTGGAGACTTGAAACCCTCCAAGGAAGAGGGGTTTCAAGTTCCCATTATTTTGGGAGGAACTTCAAAACCTCAAACCAAACACATGGAAAAGGAACTTATATTCCACTTCTCCATACCAAACACTCCAAATTTACCTAAAAATGTTATATGACTTGTTTTCATGTTAAATGGTTAAAACTCAGAACATGTTTTAGCTAAAGATTGGGTTGTCTCATGTTTAGTTCAGGGTTCTCGTAGTGATCATGGTTGAGTTTATTTGTCCTTTGAAGTCATGGTCCTACCCAAAATATAAACTTCTTTGCTGTTAAAACATAGCTTTCTAATGCCATAAGAAATTGGCTGCCTTATTAATGCAAACATATATGCTTAGGATAGTGACCAAACTTTAGAATGGTAGGCCCCATCCCTCTGGCTGCCCCCTGATTTTGAAAAAAAGACCATCCTTATCTGTAGCCAAATACCCTGATTACGCCAATGATAGAAGCATATGTGTCTCATGGCTTATCTAACTTGAGACTTTTGTTATCCCATTTAATTTTTGTTTGTGTTGAAGATGGGTTTGTCATCATGGAAACTCAATTCTTCTCTCCCTATCCATGCTGGCTTTTAAAAACTGAATAATTATTGTAAGCTCAAACAAGACCCTCCAATATGAGGTCCAGTAACTTCTAATTTCATCCAAAATAAGAATTCCCAAAGCAGATTGAACACATAGATCAATTAGCCACTAGATATGAAGGAGTTAAGATTTTGTTTAGGAAAATTGTATGATCATAAAAGGATGTATAAAAATACTGCAAACGTTTGGTTGTCAACCGTAGTACTTGAGAGTTGAATCTATAAGGGCGAGGAAAAATTTAGGCTACTAAACAAATACTAACCAATAGCAACTAGATTGTAAACAATAAATATAAAATCAGACATCATTCAACTAACAGGAATAGAATATAATCTAAGCATAATTGAATTTAACAACTACTAGGATGACAATCAGTGGAAAAATTCAAGAAGTAATAAACATGAATCAAGAAAAGAGAGAGAGGGGAAAGGAATTACAAACTAACTGAATATAGAAATTGAAAGTTGAATCAAACACATTAATAAAAACCGAAACTTAAATTTAACGTAATTACTTGAATCAAAGTTTTGAAAGAGAATTAAACTAAACTAATCTACCCCTAAAAGCTAAAGTAAAATCTAAGTTAAGATGATGAATTATGACGCCCAAAGCCTCCTCTTATAGTGGGGATAATCATCATTCACTTTCAAAATTCTTATAGGAGAACGTTTCTTGTTCTCCACTTGTGATCAAAATTAGGAAAGTCACCATAATAAGAAGGTTGCTTGAAATCTTCTTGATTCTCAATTTTCACTTAGCTAAAACTTTTCAAAATTAATTCTAGTTATTCTTTCATGCCAAGCAAGTGATTTTAATAATTCATCAAATCATTATTCCTGTACAAAGACACAAAAACCAAATAAAATTCGAAAATACTCTCGGCTATGAGTTAAAATTAAGTGATTAGAAGTATCTACTTAGTCACTTTTGGTGACTTAATAACAATTTTGAGTAACGTTTTTGCTCTGGTCGAAAGTTTGCTTGCTTATTTTGGATATGGTTTAAACTTTAAGCGATTTGATTGGCTTATTAGCTTCATGTCAATTTTTTTGGGTTTTTTCCCCATATCTTTTAGGGAGGTAGAGCTTTAACCTCTATTGAGGTTGATGTGGTGAAACAGTTCGGATTTGACTGACTTGAGTGATCATTAAGGAACATTGCAAGAGTAGTCAAATGATAAGCTCTCAAGTGCTTGCTGTTCTTAGAACTATCAACTTGGGTGATGAGAATTCACTGAGAGTTTTATAAGGGGCATGGAGGCTTATTTGGAAGCAAAATTGCGCATGAAGTTTTTAGTAGTCTATGCTTTGAAGCACATTTTTCAAAGGCTAAAATGCTTGATGACTAGCGAAGGTAAACAACTCCTACCTCAAGTCAGGAAGGGATGTACAACATAGAATTTGGAAGACGAGTTTGTGCATAAACTGGTCATTTACATTTTTGTTTGTCCATTATATTATAGCTCGAAGTACATATACTTAGAATACGTTGTTAGCTTTGCCAAGCCAAACTAAGGAATCGGATGTCTTGGTTGAGGAGGGCTGCTAGGAGGTTTTTTCCCTCTTTTTTTTTTTTGTTGGGAGGGGGCGTTCATTACATGTAAGCAGCCTTATCCCTTTCAATTGGGGCTTCAAGAAGCCAAATAAAACCTAGCGAACCAGACCTGTACGTGCCAAATATTTGGCTTCTGTGTTGAAATAGCATCAAGTTTGGAATTTTGCGCAGACATATGTCTCCCAGGCGTGTTTTCCTTTTTCAAACTTGTGAGGTTATCTATAGAGAGGCGCACGCGGGTCATTTCTCATTTTGACATTTTGCAGGTGTTGATTTTAAGATCAAGTTGCTCACAGTTGGTGGGATGAAGTTGAAACTAACAATTTGGGATACTGGTGAGTAGCAGGGGAGGTGAACTGTTCTGTGCTCTTGTGTAGTCTCATGTTTCTTAACATTAACGCACAAATTCATCCATTCAAAGTAGCATAGAGAACCATAAGAACTACCTTGTGATAATGGCTTTATATCACATAAATGACCATGCGCAGGGATGCCAGTACATAAAACAGATCAAATTTCAAGTGGGGATGGAATCACATTTTGCTTAAAGCACATGTTTTTTTTTAAGCTAGAGAAATTCCATGGGGATTTCACCTAAATTTTCTGTGTGAACGGTGAAGTAGGACTTATATATAGTGTCATTGCATCGCATTTGTATGCTGCAGAAAGGAGTATCTTCATCCTTCATTCTGGTGGTTGACCCACGTGGTACTGCTGGCAGAATTCTATTGAATCTTTTATATTGATTCACTGATACATTTCTTTTGCAGCTGGACAGGAGAGGTTCAGGACATTAACGAGTTCTTACTACAGAGGTGCCCATGGAATAATTTTTGGTATGCACAGTAATGAGGACACTATCAATTTGTAAAGTTTCATGCAATTACTTATTAGAACATCTATAGAGTAGAATTTTTGGGATGAGTATGGTAAAATATGTGAAGTTGGCGGCCTCGTCCCTGTTTTTTCCCCCTCCGATGACTGCTGACATGTGATTTGGATGCCATGCTTGTTTGTTCATTAGCCATCTAGTAAAAAACAGCTCTGTTGTTTGTTAGCCAGTCAATCTTGTCTCATCCATTTCATATGTATTGGTACCGAGGACCGGTTACGTTGGCTGTAGTGGCATATATGCGGAACATAATCTGATGTCTTATCTTTTTTCTGGTTGCTTTTTTTTCCCTTCTAGTGTATGATGTTGCGCGAAGAGAAACATTTACCAACTTATCTGATGTTTGGGCTAAAGAGGCAGAGCTTTACTCTACTACCCCAGAGTGTATCAAGATGCTTGTGGGAAATAAGGTCGACAGGGTAAGTCTTGCTTGTGTACACTTTTGTGCATTCACTATGGTTATCTCATCCTCTGACGATTTTGGAGCTAGCTTCAAACATCTACTAGAATTTTTTGAGCCTTACTGTAAATTTCTGCCTTTCTGCTCATATAGACAAGTTCTTACTGCACAGCTCCATTAAAGGTTTCAGAGCTGTTCTGAAATTTCAGGGCCTTACCTCACATGGATACAAAAAATTTATGAGCAGATCTGAGTTGATTATGGTAGTGACCATGACCGGTGTCCCCGACAAAATGAGTTGTATGGTTTGTGTGTATTAGTCAGTCAGCATCCTTTCAATTACCAGCAATGTGGTCTTACATGGTTCGTCTACCTTGTTTTACTGTGTTGTGCATAGGCATGTAATCCTCGTAATGGACCACCTTCGATGCTCGCTTGATATCTTTTGCGCAAGGTTTTCTTAGGGCAGATGTTATTTGAGTGAATGAAATGCTGTGGGCACTCTTCTTTTGAGATTGTTTGATGTGCTGATTAGTGGCTGGTGGAATCTTAATTAATTAAACGGCCTGACTTACTGTTTGTTGATTGTCAATTTTATCAATTATGCTGCATCGTCGTCTGTTGTTGATTTACCACTGGTCTGCTCATGTCCTCATTTCACTTTCAAGATCTTAACCCACTGCTGCTCTGTATTAAAAGGGGATTTACTGCCATGCTATATTCCAAAATGTTGGCATGGTAATAAACTTTCATCTTTTAAAAGTTTCTGAAGTGTGGCTTCATATAAGAGAATGCAAGAAATAAGATAAAGGTCTGAGGTGAATTCCTTCTGTTCGAGATTCACAAGTAACCTTTTTTTCCCAGTAGTGGCCATAAAGAACTGAGTTGTTTCTAACTCCTAGGAATCTGAGAGAGAAGTCAGCAGAGAAGAAGGGATAGCTCTCGCACAAAAGTTAGGTAGCTTGTTTCTCGAATGCAGTGCTAAAACTCGGCAAAATGTGGACCGGTGCTTTGAGGAGCTTGCACTCAAGGTATCAGTTAACAGCTTAAATGCATTCTTCGCATTATCTTTGGCAGGGCAGATGCAGGAGAGTAGTGTGAACGCTTTTATTTCTTTTCCTTCTTTGCACCTTGGCGAACTTTGAAGGCAATAACAAACTGAGTTAAAAAGACAAATAATCCAGGTACTTCGGCATTGTGGTACATCAGGTTTGATCCTCTGATGCAAGGGAATCCTGATGCTACTCAGCTAGCCAATGAAGATCGAACTAGTATGATCAAACCTGAAAATTGTCAACTGATTTGGTTATCTAGATCTATTTTTAACTGCCACAAAATCAAACATGGGTCAGTAGATTCAGTTGTGTCTCACAAAATTTTTAGTATTGTTTGCTGAAAAACATTACCATACTGTTGACCTGTTTGGGTCTTGCCCAACCGAACTGGTGAGGTCTTTGGTATTTGGTTTATGAAAGCTAGGTTTTAAGCCTTTGTCTCTCTCTACACACCAAATAAGGGAAACCAGAGGGGGGAAAAGTAGTAGGAAAAAAATGGTTTGTTGATTGGTTGCCTGCCTATACGACAGATAATGGAGGTGCCTAGTCTCCTGAAAGAAGGATCCAACCTGGGGAAGAAGAAGAATATCTTGAAACAGAAGCAAGAACAAAGGCCGCCTTCTAAAAGTGGTTGTTGTGCTTAAGCGGATATTTGGAACCATGCAGAAACATCCGGTGTTTGCGGCAGGAGCTTTAAAATATTTGTGGTCATTGTGTACTATGTACATGATAATTCCTTTTTTTCGGTCTTTATTTGGTTTAATATTTATATTTTCTCCCTTGCATAACACGCTACCAAATTTGTGTATAATAGTGAACATATTACCATAGGATTGGTTGGTTTATCATATAGTCCAGGCTATGTGAGTTTGTATGTATGCATCAGCCTGAATCAGCCTGAAAGACTTGAACGTGAGATCCTTCAAGAGATCATGTTTGTGTGATAATGGTATTGTATCAATGAATTTACAGATATTGGTGCTAGTGCCAACCAACACTTGATTTTAAGACATTTGGATAGAGATTAAAGATGATCCTATCATCTGAAATGCGACTTGTTATTTTCAAAAAGCTAGTTACCCAACATTTGTGGAAATTATTTTATGGACCATATGTTTTGAAAACTATGTTTAGGATAACTTAATCTTTTTATGAAACAAATTTGTACGTCCTTTTTTGCTTGAAGATATGCAATTGCCCTTTCATAAAAAAATGTAATGTAAAAATATGATAAAATTAATAACAAAAATTCACAAAATAAAATAAAATAATTTACGAAAAAGCTTTCAAAACTCTGCTCACCCCCCCTAAAAAAACACCCCACCGAGATCCATCATACACCAACCAATTGCCAACCTATCTTCTTCGGCCGCCAATGGCAGCAACTGGTGCCCACCACTATGATAAGCAAGGCCTAGGCGGAATAGAGCGAGCTGCCACGCAATCCGAGACCCTATGAGCACCATCAATATTTTACATCTAGCAACCCCCTCCAACCACCTTCGCATCTACCGAATATTCTGTAATCACCAAAAATATTTGGATGTTCATAAACACGTGTAAACATATTTAAAACATATTTAAAACCATATGTATGTACTTAAATATAGTTAGACCTTTATAAACATACTTAAAACATATATAAAACCATACATTCTTACATAAGAATCATTAAACGTTCTTAGACGCATAAACCCACAACTATACATAGATACATACATAGATACGTATAGCCATACGTAAATGTCTAAACCCATAATCATACATACATGCATACATATAATCATACATAGACATACAAACCTATAGTCATACATACACACATGCATATAATTAACCATACTAACATCTGGGAGTAAATTCAATAAGCTAAAGCATTAGTACACTTGCAAAAGTCATCAACAACCTCTCATTCCCGGGCTCCCTCATCACCACACCGACCACAAAGGGTTCTTAAAATCATAACGTATTTAACCCAAATTGCAAGTCCAACCTGCTACTTATCTTTTGAGCTTATAATCTCAAGCTGTAGCATGATGAATCGAACTAAATGATTTCATGCCCGCTAAACAATTCGTAAGTAAAACATTGAAATTACTTAATTATTTTAAGGAATTGAAGATTACCCACCTCGATGCAAGCTAAAGGACCCGTTTTAGAGTTGATTTGAGCTGAATTGGGTAAAATTGGAGTAGATTGGGGTTGAGGTTTCGTCTCCCCTGCTATCTGAGCTTGTTGTTACTGACCGGGACTTTTCTTTGTTGTCTCCTCTATGGCATTTGTGAAGCCTTTGCGCTAGCAACTGGTCGCTGGCGCTAGCTGTCTCGGCCACCGCGCGTCCCAGTCCACACCCGGTGCTGCATCCTCTCTCTCTCTCTCTCTCTCTCTCTCTCTCTCTTTCTCTGGGTTCAGGCTTGTGAAGGGTTTTGGGTGTGGGATGGGGGGTCGACGAAGTCAAGTAACAAAACCCCTCTTAATCTTTTCCCCCTTTTCCCTTTTCTTGTTGAATACTTAATTTATCTAACTAGTTAATAAATCAAATGACCCGATATCATAAAACTTGCTAATTTTTCATAATTACACCCCAATGTAATTCTAATTAATTGGTTAAATAATCATAATTATGTAATAAATCAAGAAATAATAAAATTACGTCACCTAACATATAATAACTCAATTAATAGCAAAAAATTAAGTTAATAAAACCAATGTAATAAAACATTAATAATAATAAAATTATCGACTTGAGTAGTTAATTCGGGCCTTAAAAATTCCAGTTATTATGCATGTATAGTTCATCTTGATAATTCTTTCCATTGGAGAAAGAAATTAAGCATCTAGAGTTCACTTGAAATCCTTTACCTTGATTAAGCCATTGGATATTATAAGGGTGTACACGGGGTGCAGCATGGAGATTAAGTTTTTCAATCATGCTACATTGGCATAATTCCCTCCATCTATAATCAAAGAGCACGCCTTTCCTTGAATAGTGCACCTAGAGTGATCTTTCTTCTTCTTTTTCTCCCTTTTGGCTACTTCTTCTCAAAACAAGCATCTCACCTTTATTAGCTTCCTCTTCAACCTCCTCTTCTTACTCTGCCAAATACCCTCCTTTTTCCTCCTCAATCTCTTCCTTCTTTATGGCCTCCTATTTAGCTAAGGTGATAACTTTATGGTTTGGATAGTCTGCAGATATGTGTCAAAGTCCTTGACACTTAAAACGCCTTCTAGTATCCATAGGACTTGGATTAGGTCTATTTTATATAGATAAGCTTTTTTGTGGAGTTCATATTTTTTGTGGGTAGAAGGAGATAGAGTCGTGGGTTGGAGGTTTTGAGCTCCCCTTATTGGCTGTAAGATAAAGGTCTTGGAAACCCATGTTGGTGAGGCTTGGATTTCTTTTGTTGTTCAACTTTGTGGGTTAGGACACAAAACTTCATCAAAAGTGGAGTATTGTTGTAATTCAGCCACTTTAGCATACTTATAGTTAAGATCTCCCAAGTACCTAACTATGGTTTAATATTTAGGTCTTGAACATCCCACTTGGTTAGGAGTTTTGCAAACTTCCTAGTATATTCTTCTACATTCATACTTAGGTCAAATTATGGAGTTAAGAGTAGCTATCTTACAGGTTGGGGGGGGGGGGGGGGAACATTACTTGAGCTTAGATTTCATCTACTCCTAAGTTTTGATTTTCTCTTTTCAGTTTTTAACCCTTTTGGCACAAAGGTTAGTCCACGAAAAGAGACGCATATTTTCGAAGCTTGAGAGAAACAAGCTTAACCTTCTTATCTTCTGAAACATCTTTGCAATCAAAAATCCTCTCAAAAGGGTAGGCATCTAATGTGTTCAACGACTCATGTGGAGTGTAAAATTGCCTTAGTTGGGCTTGATAATGCAGTATAAGAAACGGGGAATGTACTGAATAAAAGAACAGTGAGAATTGGGCTACTGAAGTGGAAGTTGTGCCATCTTGAATGTTCATATTTCTCTCTTGACCTCTCACCGCTATTAACCATCTTAAAGTACATCTAATAAGTGTATTAGGCCAACCTAGCGGATTTATTGACTTTTTAAACCAAGTTATGCTTCAATGGGTTTGAAACTGGATTGTTAAAGCATCTCAGAAATAATCAAAGACCCATCTCTTTCATATAACCCTCAAGGCCACTGGTATTCCATCTCAGTGTGACTTACCTCACATTCATTTGATTTACAACTCCTTGGTTAATTTCATTGACTCAGTTGAAGTTTTGTTAAACTACTCAAGTTATATACAATGTTTAATTCCTTAATTTATATCAAAGTTATAATGACATGAATGAGTATCATATACTGATCTTACCTACCTATACAATGTTTATGAAATAGTCTCGAGGCCCAACTTATCGTTCACCGTATTGCATAGAGTTTTATCAAGTCAAACATATTTAACAAGTCAGATCTCATTCTAAAGAGTCAAGGTACGTGCATTGACTGTACGTTAGAAATAACTGCCACACCAATTCTCACATCGCAAGAACACAATGTCGGGGCTTATGTCTTATTACAGTTCAAAGTCACTAGCAACCATAATTCTTGCATTGAAAGTTTGAAAGCATTAGTTATATAGCACATCCTGTGAGATTTTTTTATTTTTATTTTTACTGCTCACCCTATAGTACTAGTATCATTTTCCAAGTATGAAGTATATCCTTGCTCATGAGGGGGTAACCTGAGACAATGAAGTTGCCTAGAATCATAAGGGGAATGTGAATTGTAAGTTAATGTCACTTAAGATGAAGTAAAGTAGAAGTAGTTGCAAGTAGTTGCACCATGTAAGTAGGCACCACACAATTAGCGTTATAACTACCCATTTGCACCTCTCTAGTGAACTCGAGGATTATAGTGCTCAATTAGTATCATTTGCACCAATATATGTTTTATTTATTGTCATAGTTAACTGTCGACACTCATGTTACACAACCCTTTTTTAGTGAAGGGATACAATGGCCTTAAATCTCAAAGAATGAACACAGTCTTAACCCCAAAGGAGTCATTAGCATTCATAATACATGAAAGTGAGATTTTAGGATCCAAGATTACCTATATGTATAGAAAATGGGGCTATGCCGGCAGAACTCAGAAGATGATTCAATATAGTACCTTGAGGGCATTGATACAAAGCAAGCGATTACGAAGCATATGACTAAGTGTTTGATTTACTAGAAGGTGAACTGAAATCTATAAACATTTCCTCTTGCATGTGGAACTCAACCTCCATAAACTATATTAAACAATTAATTCATTTATTACAAGAAGTCAGTGTCATTGAAGTAGTAGTTAATCAACCCTGTAAGTCCATCTAGTTTTTACGAATCCAAGACAAACAAAATATCAAAAGATCAATTCAAACATTTATACATTAGAGATAAAGGTTAAGTATATGGGATTGTGACAACCACAGTTTGAGCAAGTACCCTGAGAAGCCTAAGAACTCATTATGATTCAATTGTTCTTATCATCTTGATGAATGGACTAACTCCAAAGCTAAACCAAAGTAAAAAAGGGCATGTTCTAGTGTTCGTGTGATATTTTTAAGAGAAAAGGGGATAACAATTTACATTAGATCGCCTTTTGTATTGTTATAGCTACCATACCTACCATACCACAAACACAATGACTCTATTCGGAGCTTCACATGACGTTATGCAAACTCATGGAGTGATATAGATGAAACATTGACATTGGGCCTAGCACTAAACCAAGAATCTATGCAGCCAATAAGGAAAAATAAGAAACACATTCATGTTGTTGTAACTAAGAGAGATATTACACTTATCTATATATAGACATATCATTGTCCACATGCTATACTTAATATAGGCCGCATCATTTAAGGAAGGTGATAGGCACACAAGCGCACGGTGGTGTTGTAGCTTTTCAAGGTCGATTCCACACAGACTAGTTGAACTACTGGGTTTAAACTTTCAAGGTTTGCTAAGCGGATCATAGTTTGAGATAGAATTTAAAGTAGTAAACTATCTAACTAATGGATAAAAGTCAAGGAATTAAATTAAATCACACAATTTTCAACTCATAAATTAATCCAGTGCTTTTTATTTAGATGAGAAATTTTCAAAACCGACAATCGAAATATCAAGCCCCTCTTTCAAGGTGGAATGAAATTCTTAAATATAATCAACTATTATTTCTCAAGGGTTTTTGACTAATCTAAGATCATTGTGAACGCGATTATCATACTGTTTGGTTTCTTAAACGATGGGTCTTTCAGTCCTTCACCAAATGTCTAAATCAAGCCAGAAAGTGATCAAATTTCCTACTAGAAAGTGATCAAATTTCCTACTAGAAAGTTCAATTTCTAGGATTCAGTGAAACACCCAACAAATCCAAAGCACTTTCAGACCAAAATAAGAATCGATTCAATCACAAAAATTCAACTTAATTCCAAGATCAAATCAACAATTCTAAAGTAAATTATAAATATGAATCTAAAATTGAGAAAAGAGAAGAGAAGGAAAAGAATGCTCAGCCAAAAATCGCACTTGAGTCTTTCTATCGCAAACCGGCATGGAATCTTTGCAATCTTCACCTCTTCCTCTTTCTCTCTAATCTAATAACAACTAAAACTAGATGATAATGGAATGGTGGAAGAAATGGAACTTGTCGTCCATGGCTGAGAAAAGATAAGTTTTTATTGCTACAAAATGAAAGCAAAACGCACAAAACTGTTGGAAACCGAACAGTTGCAAGGGAAAACACGAACCAGGGGTGGAGGAGCCACCACGGCCGTGGTGGCCATCACGATCCAACCATGGTGGTGACTGATTCGGCCGGTCCTTTGGTTTCTCCCGTTGCTTCTTCTTAGATCATCATGGCTCGTGATGCTTGCTTTAGTACATACATGTTGGGTCATCTTGGGCCTCTTTTAGCTTTCTTTTTTGATCCTCAAGGCCTTAAAATAATCTTCTACTCTTATAATTTGGGCTTGCAAACTTGAAATCTACAAAAATACTCAAAACAAGCAAAACCACGCATAATAGAAGAAATTAGGGTATAAATCGTATAGCTATTCATTTTAAACTCCTAAAATGACTCCTAAACACCTAATTAATCCATGCAAATACGACACTTATCAGAAGGCTATCGAATATATAGATATTATACCTCTGATTACGTAGCCTACTATCCATATCATATGGCCATTAGTGTTCCGATTATGACAAACCTTAAAATACCTCTAAGGAAAGCGAGAGAAAGAGTCTGGCAGATTATAGAATTGTACATCTGCCACCTATAAGGGTGAACGACCATACTTCACCTATACTTTAAGTTCATTGACAGTGTTTGACACCCATTTGAAGTCATACTTCAGCTAACTCTTTTAGTTCATTGACTGACCCTATCTGTCGAACTCGAGCACGAGCACCACAACTTTCATATCTTACACCAGTACCCCAGCACTTGTTGGGAAATGCAATGGTTACTGTCAATGAATGAGGCAACGATTCAATGGTGAGCATCTCCTTTGCAATAACAAGTGCTAGTAATAAGTTTTCTTTTGAAGAGAAGATCAATTTTAAACCTAAATGATTAAGTTTATTGAGATCATTGAGTAGCTAATGTATGAAGATTATCAAGAAGATAGCAATTGTCAAAGTAAGTAGCCATATGCTCATTGAGTATCATTTATCATAGTCCTCAGTGCAAAACATGCCTCTTCAGAGAAAAGCAACGAGAACCCAGTGTTCATTTGCGTTTGAGCTAGCATTGCATACATTGAGAAGCACTATAAGTTTTGAGGACGAAACTTTTTAAGGGGGGAAGGCTATCATAGGCTAATAGTCCAACTCTAAATCATATTTAATTATTTATTTTATTTTATTAAATCATGTTTA
>Ga0058701_10003230_pt1 | contig 12810 bp, 5 predicted proteins | sample AgamicOrMae_FD_97039 | JGI IMG/M metagenome (GOLD analysis project Ga0058701, IMG submission 97039) | Agave microbial communities from Guanajuato, Mexico - Or.Ma.e | ecosystem: Host-associated > Plants > Phyllosphere > Phylloplane/Leaf | place: Guanajuato, Mexico | collected 2012-06-04
ACAGACGGATTGTCCAAAACCACTTTTCTCGACGTTTTGGGGGTAGTACATCCCAAATCCGGTCTTATCTCGAATTCGATTTTTTGCACGATGCCAATACTTCCATTGACATGGAAGTAATATCATCTTTCGCGTCATTCGGGCAGAAAAACGACAAAAAAACGCCCTCTATCGGCTGTCAGTCGTACTCCGTGCTACGCGCCTCGTGAGTATCGGCGATTAGGGGCAGTGAGATTTCTCGTTGATAGCTTTCGAGTTTCCTCCCTTTAGCGAAAGCTATGAACGATTGCACTGTAGTAAAACGGATTTTCACGCAGTCTTGCGAGTTCTACTCACTCTCAAAATCGGAATCTTTTTTTTTTTGTAAAGTGGGTACGTTGTTACCTACATAGTGGTTATCAAGGTGTAAGTACTCCATACAACTTGGTGGTTTTCCTGAAGTATTACAATCCTTTTCACCGATGGACTCGTACTGTAAATACTTCCTGCTCTAGTTTTTCTTCGGATGGAGGGTCGTTGGCGATACTCTGTAATGGGGAATAGTGCGGGATAACGCCAGGTGATACTCTGCCACCCTCACATAGATGGCGCCGCGTGACCAATTGGTTCTGAATCTCGGAAATTAAATCTCCTTTTAGAGGAAATCGGCACCGACTTTCCACTTCACAGATAGGCAAACGACAAGGTTTAATAAATGTTTGGAGGCAGGACATCTCCCTATGATAGGAAGTGTTTGTTGGAAATTTAGTAAGAATGCTGTGGTGGATATTTGAATACATGCCTCACGCTGGCTTTTTGCATTACATTTGTCGTGTGTAATAAACATTGCCGAGAGCGTTAATTGACATCGACGATTTAGGGAACTTCTTAGCAACGGACTATTTTTTATATCATCTGAGCGCGACAGCTGTGTCCGTTTAGGCAAGCATTTCGTCGCTACGTACGAAGGAGCGAATTTCATTTCGAATATTCTCGACGCATTTTTTCCGACCTAACACAAATTTTAAACATATCCGGTACTCATTGCTTAAGCACGTACTTTTTTCTTCCTGTTCAGCTGGTTTGGAACCTGCTTCCAATAGCACCTTTTTTTCTCATTTGATTTCGGAAGATTCAATTTTTATTACATTATTGAGATATTTTTTCAAGTTTGTTTGGAAACAATCATTAGGCCTATAAGCAATAAAACAAACAATTTTGAAAAAGAAAAAGAAAAATGATGGAGTGGGAATAAAATATGGTTGCAATTTTATGACGACCAAATCATGATTTTGCTTTCTTTTTGCAAGCCCTGAATATTTTGTGTTTTTGAATATTTTCGGGACACTGGGAAACCCGTGTCCACGGAAAAGCGCTCATGCGTGACCTAAAAAAAGTATGCTTATAGTGTACATCCCTGCCCCGAAACTATTGGTGGTACCCAATTCGTACCGTGTGTTAAAAATACGAATTGGAATATTTATACCATGGTGTAATTTGAAAATACGCCATGTGCACCATGATCACCATGGTTGTTTGGTTTACTTGTTCCAATTCGTGCCACGGTGTCCTTTACAAAATACACCGTGGTACGACGTGATACATAGTATCAAGTCATGGTACAAATTAGGACAAGCATACCATGTAGGCTACACCAAAGTGCATGTGGTGTATTTTCAAATTACACCATTGTGAATTTTTAACACATCATATGGTGTACTTAGAGGTAGAGATTGGAGCAAAGGTTAGAGGTCAATGTTTTTTAAGAGATTACCCATGTCTAGGTACTGATAAGGCTACATTACCAATCATTGCTTATTTGGAAATTAAGCATATTCCGAGGTGGTCTCGACGAATCGATCTACTTACATACGTGTCGTTTATTCGGGTGAACTATCCTTCGTTACTTATCATATCAGAACAATGCGAGCCTATCAAAGATATGATAAATGCATATTCCTTTGGTAAGATTGTTTTAAGAAATATTTTAGCGCCAAATTATGTAAAAAGAGGTCGCCCCCTGGTGTGAAAATCCACTAATTTAATTGTGGATCCACAAATCATAGATCCACAATTCGGGCATCCACAAATTGTGTCAATTTCGCGCCACAATTCGGGTACATCCACAATTCAGGAATATCCACGATTCGGGTACATCCACAATTCGGGTACATCCACGATTCGGGTACATCCACGATTCGGGTACTTACATCCACAATTCGGGTACACATCCACTATTTGGGTCATATCCTACAGAAGAACATTTTAGTTTAAGCAGCATTCTTAATTCCTTCTCCTTCTCTCGCTCTTCTTCTCTTATTCCTATTCTTTGTCTTCCTTGCCTCTTCTCATTTTGACTGATTCCCTGTAGGCCTATACCCTCTTCTTTTTCTTTCTCCCATCTTCCCTCTCGTTTTGTCGCATTCCTTCCCTTGTTTTAACTTCCCCTCATCCTCCTCACTCCTTCCGCCTCATCCCTTAGAACATGGCCTTTTCTTGCGAAATAGAAATCAGAGGCAGTGAATAAAAGTTTTTGGCGATATCTTTTTTTGTTAGAAGGGATTGATGGACGGATATAAATAGCTTCGTGAGGATAATTAATCAAGTTAGCGCGATCAATGAGTGATAAAAGGCAAATAAAAGCTGCCACATAATTCAAACAGCTTGGGAAGGATGCTCGCCATGCAATAATGAGGGACTTCCACCAAAAAGAAAAAAGAAGTTGCCTAAAAACAAACCGAGCCGTGACGAGCACTGCCTGCCCCGGTGTAATACCTCGTCCATGGTTGTATCAGCCGATCCAAGGAACATGATGGCTGTAACACAGTTCATCAGCAGTGCAATGCGTACTTTTTTGCCGTGGTTATGTTGTACGTGATTTTTTGTTATTGCTTTTTCTCCTTAAACCGTGACAATTAACAATACAACCATGGGCGGCCGATCCGGCCACAGACGAGATATTACACTGGGGCAGGCTTGACTCGTCATGGGTCGGTTTGTTTCGAGGCAACTTCTTTTTTTCTTTTTGGTGTAAGTCCCCCATTAGGCTCTTTCGGATGTGTTCTGCGCAGTGCGCAGCGTTGATGTTTCTCAATTTTAAAGGCACTCTTTCTTACCCATCTCAAAACTGTTTCAAATTTTCACCGATTTGGTTATTGAATACTTAAAAAGTTCGCGAGACTTTTTGCTTAAAATTTGATAAAACTAGCGCCGACTTGACAACATTATGATAAGACCAACTGAAGGTTTTACTTTTACCTATGTTATGTAGTTGAATGAGATATTTTGATGTTTGCGTAAATATATGCAATGCCTTAAAAATGACTTAATCGGTCGAATCATAAACATATTTTAGGTTGCGCCTGACCAAGTGGAGGTAGGCAATCAAGACACATCTGTGATGGGGGTTTCTTATCCCGTTGCAGTGCTGGTGATGATTATAGTTCTTGAGAGGAATCATTCCAAAACTGAAAAACTAAAACTGACTACGTAGCTATAGGCATTCACAGCTTAATGAAGGAAGACTCATGACGTTTAGGATGTGGCTTACTTAGTTTTTAGTCTAAGCGCAGCTTACAATTAGCTAAAGTCTTGAATATATAATGGAGAAGGTGTGGCGTTTTCGGCAAATATAAACAGCAACGTCACTAATGTCACAATTAAATAGCTAATAAAAACAGTTGGATTTACGTACTGAGGATACGAAACCCACTACAAATATCCTTGCAACCTATAGTTAAAAGCATATTTTTATAGAACATATCCGTTCCGCTTCTTAAGAGATCTATTGTCAGGAAATCTGAGAGGACGCACGGTTTCTACTAGCTTTTACTGCCCTGGAGACCTCAAGATGTAACAGCTGAGGTTGAGACTTCACCGGATATCCAAATATTAAGAATTTTAGTCGGAATCAACAACCAAACACTTGCTCCGGGAGACACCCTTGAAAAAAAAATTAAAAAAAAATAAATTAAAAAAACTTTATTTTGTTTTGCCGTAAAGTAGAAAATTAATCGGTCATTGTGTTTTTCGTTTCTTTTTTTTTCCTGCCTAGAAAGCGTTTGACGTTAAATTTACGAATGTTCGTGATGTTCTCACTATACAAACGTGCTGGTTCAAAACTCGCGCACCTTTGACCTAGCGGCGCCCAACCACGTCTCGCGTATGGCGAGACCAAACTTTTACCAAATATTGTCCAGCCAAAAGTATAGCCAAGTCAAGCCTATGGCAGTCTAGCCCTATCTTGAAGTACTTTGACGTGCAAGCAGTTTACTTAAGCCAACCAACTTTATCTGCTCGAAGGACGTTCTATTTCGCACAACTCTCGTACCCACTTTCGAGTTGTACAACTAATCGCAACGTTCACAGTAAAAAATATCCCCTGTTTCAGGTAGTCCCATACCTGTTTTAGGTATGAAGATCAAAGAGAGGAGTAGGGTAATTAGATTATTTTAGAAGATTTCCCTATGAGCAATAATATCAACGGAGAACTCTCGACGAGACCTTTCCTTGATATTGTTGTTGATGGATTTATCTTTGAAATTAATCAAGGTGCGCTCTTCGCCTGCTTTACTTTCACACCCAGGGGTTAGGTTTTACTGAGTTTTTGAAAGTATATGTTTTGGAAATAAATTATCTTTCTTAGAGAATGAGACTAGTCTTTCAACGGTATCACGGTTTTCTGCACCCGTAGCGCCCTCTAGCGGCAAGCCCAATCAAAGCTGCAAGGCGTTTCCGACCCTGCTACCAAAACCCGTTGAAATCGACCTTTCTCCGCTAGATGGCGCGGGACGGCTTCAAAGCCTTTTATAGGACTTCTTGTGCTGAACACTTTGACTAGACTAGGCGCATCTTCTTTGTAATCTTTGCCTTGGCTGCCAATTAACGGATTTTCCGATCCTTCCCTTCCCCCGGAGATCGGGAGATCGCTAAAGTCAGACAAAAGCACTGTGAGTGTGCTTGGCAAACGTATAATGGTGGCGGAAGTGTACGCACAAGACACTGCCCTCTAGTGGCGCCCGCAGCTACTAGCGGGAGGCCGCACGTCTTTGTACGTTCCGGATTGCGTTGTTCATTGAGGACGTGTTTGGTTCGTAAGGTGAAATGGAAGAGAAGAACGAGCAAACGGGTTTTGCGGGGCACTTCTTTTTTTATGTAAGGGTTTTTTGTCTTATGAAGTTTAATTACGGGGACTGGTTCTGTCGACCTCTTCAAGTTTGCGTCTAATTTAAATTGAATGTAATGATATGGCACCTAGAAGAGGGAAGCGCAATGCCGGTATTTTTCTTACACGCACATTGTCCAACAAAACTTATACCTTATCGAGCGATTTTAACTATACATATTGCATAATACAACGAACCTAACCTTACTAAAGCCTTAACTAGCATTATCTCAAGTTTTCCGAATCCCAATTTAAGATGTGTCTGAAAAATAATATACTCTGCGTCAGAAGACTTGCAGTTGTCTTCTAATTTCAGAACTTATCCAATTCCATGTTATTTCGTTTTTGTTTTCTTTTTAAACCTTTTGGCTAAAGTCCGTTGGAGTTAGAGCCTAATTAATTTCTCTTCTCAACAAAGATGACCATCAGCTAAAATACGATAGACTTCAAGACGCACCGGACAAATTAGATTAAAAGCAAGTTTTTTTTTCAGGAATTATGTTTATTAGTGAAGTACTCCTATCATAAAAATGAGTCTGATGAGCTAGAATACGAGTGAATTTTGTTTGGTGACAAGTGAGCATTACTCATGTGCCATTGACTCAAGGACTAATACGTCTTCAAGGTGAGGAAAGAAGCTTGAATGAATACTACTACATACTATCTCACCACATATATGGTTTTAATGGTTCCGTCTACAATATCCGATATCATGTTACCGAAAGCTTAAATGAAGCATAAAGCGGAATGAGATTCGTGTTACCAATTACAAGAAATCCCGAAAAGGAGCTTAAACTATAAACTTGTGGAATTTCACGGGCGGCGTGACTGGAAAATTGGCCCACGAAAGGTGAAGATTTTCCCGCCAGTGTTTCGGAAAACTCCGAAGGCAGCAGCAGCGGAAGTTCTTCGCTCGGAAGAGGCGGGCGCCGGATATTGCAGGCCGAAATGAAAACAAGCAAACACGTACGGCTGCGGCTGGATCGGCAACGCAGGAAGTTCCCTCTGGCGGGAAATTTGAACCCTCCTCGTGACTGACGACTGGCTTGATAAGTTGTGACAGTGTCAGTCTCTCCTTAGTACTTCTCCTCTTCCAAGAAACGTTTGGCGCTTTTGTCGAATTGATTAGCAGATAATCTAACCGGAAGTAAACCAGTTCTAACATAACTTAATTCTTTGCTTGTCGATGCAAATGAACGCAGTTTAACCCTTGTTCTGTAAAAAAAAAAACAGGATCGAGCCCCAGCTAATGTACCGGTATAACAAAACATAACCTAACCTGGTAAATATAATTGAGCGCTAGACAACCAAACTTTACGTATTGCCAAATATTACCTCTGTATCCAAACAAACATAACCTAATCTTTCGTAATGAAGTCAAACCACCCTGCACGGAGCTAATCAAACTTTATCAAACCACCAAACACAAACCAACCTTACTTGATCCTACCGTACCTCCCCTCACGTACTCACAATTTATGATACCTTCTTTCGTGTAGATAGCTTACTCTTTAATCGATATCACTTATAAACGTTCTAGTGTCCTGTGTATCGTTTACCATAATTATCTTCGTAAAATACCGCGTTAATTCCAGGATATCAGTTTTGAGAGCCTTATGTTGCTCTTCCCCTTTGTAAGACGCAAATTTTCATCCACGCCAATTTTCCAGTGTTCAAATCATCTCCGTCGTGTACATTTCTTTTAATGTAAACGTTTTGACCCATCCCAATTCTCTTTATGTAAATTGTGGAGTCTTAGTATTTCTCTGGGTAAACAGTTGCATCTTCGCGCTGTGGTTTTGCTCAATGAAACGGCACAACATGGTTCCCAGGGCTGCCAACAATAAATGGATCAAGTCATATTTGAGACATCTCCGCGCTGCGGCATCCGCGACTTTTCGTCCTCGAGATTGGCTGCACTGGCAGGCAGACTTGTAATGCGTGTTGCATATCTTGTCGTTTCCGGACAGAAGTGCTTCTTGGCTTAAGTTGGTAATGAATCTTCCCCCGGAAGAGCCGTTTCTTATCTCCCGGTTTTAACATATTATCTCGATGGGAGTGGGCGGCCGCCACTGACTGTCGGACGCAAAACTTTAAAAGAATTTTACGAGGACGTCTGTTGGGAAAGGAATAACGCAATGCACTGTATTAATATTAAGGGTTCAGTTTTCCACCTTTCTTTGGAAAGTTCCTGGAAATCCCATATGAAAATTCCAGTTTTTCGCCTTTCACCACCAAACCAACTTCGTAGCGAGCCAAAGAACACTTAACATGATCCAAGTATAAACCTTATATATTGACCTTCATCAAGATGTCGCGTTCACGTCAGGCTGCACGGAGAAAATGACTTTATTGCCCCAACAAAACGTTTTGTATGTATAGCCCCAGCTAACCAGAATTATTGTGGTGACGGTTTAATTTGTTACAACAACAGCATTGTTACTACAACAATTAAGTTATCGCCTTGAAAAGTATGAAATTGTCTTCATAACAATTCTGGTTAGCTAAGGCTATATTAACAAACAAGGTTTTATTGGGGCAACAAAGTCATTTTCTCCGTTTGGGCGACGAAAGATTGAGCACAAAGAGGTAGAAAATACGGTCTTTGAAATTTGCAGTACTATGTTCCTGTTTAATCAGTAATCGACACACGTTGTGCCTTAAATCAATTACTCTCTTCATTAATTCGTGAAACATTAAACTGATTCTACTAGTAATTATTTTCGTCGCTGGCAAACTGAAACTCCACACCGCTCACTTTCTGCGGTTACCGCAGTATGAAAATAAGGTTTCGTCAGTACAGAACGTCAGCTATCTTCACGAGGCAGTGTGAAATAACGGAAGGCTCTGTTACGGGACTAGAGGGACACTATATGATTAAACTAGGCTTAATGTACGCGGCAAGCCGCGCGGTTGGGCCCGTGGGGCTCTTGAAGTAATTTCCACATGTTAAGGAATTTATTGGGTGTAACTATACGACTCCTGCGAAACAAAACGACGCATTTTCAATGCGTCATTGTTGCTAAACATAATTTTTAGTTAGAATGGTTGCGGCGCTCTGCGCGATAATTTGACAGTGCCAGCACAGTGATAAAGTGCTACTTACTGCAAGGCGATATTTTAGAAAATATTCTGTAGCATTAAGTGAGTCGTGCGCGCAACGGGTACGGCGGCAAGAGCGTTATTTGACTTATTTTATTAAAATTTCCAAAACGCGGAATGATACGCACCAGTGTTTACAGAGAGTAGAGAGTAAGTACTACGAAGAAAAGACTTTTAAAGCCGTTCAAAAGTAAATTTTTACACTTTTAGGTTCTACCTCATAGGTTTTCGAAATATCTCACTAATTAATACCCAAAGGTTTATCATTCTTCAGTACCTATATTTTCTTTTATGTGCTCATAAATCGACATGAAAACGCGATCTCTTGTAAATTTTACAGAGAGGTTCCAACCGGCGCACTATGGGTAACGCATGATGGGGCACATTGAGGTGCGAATTTTCCGTGCTTGAGGTGCTCTACCCACCATTTTTGGGTTATGCAAGTTTTTCGCCATCAGTACGAACGGTAGTTCGTACCGTCGCTTTCCCCCTCCCTCGACCGCAAACCGTCGAAGTACCGTGCGTATATTTACAGGAAAAATCAGAGGCACCTCCGAATATTTCCGTTTTCATATGACTCTAGATATTACATAAAATAAAATAATAAACCTTTATGTCGTAAATAAATAAATAATTCATAACGGGGCACATCGATGGATCGGCTTTTATTCCCTTATCACTGAGTAAAAATCATAAAGTCCGATCTACGGTATAAACGTTTGTTTCTGTCGTGAGCTTCCGCGCGGACAAATGAATCGCAGACACACCCCTAGAAGAGTTGATCAGCGACGCAATTCTGAGCGTCTGCATAAAGAGACAAATATACAAAATGAAATGTCAATTAATTCTTCTAAGTTCGATATGCTCTTCATTTGGATTAGAGGTGCATCAAGTGTGGGTTCAAGTCCTGCACAGTTTTCTTTCTTCTTTTGAAAGCTTTTCAATCTTTTTTTTTTAATTTAACTTGCCGTAAAAATCATCTCTTTCACTCAAATGTGTGAAAAGCGCCACCTCTGCTCACCCATAACAATTTTATACTCCCGCCCGTAGTCTTGGGCGGTGGTAAGAATGGCGCCGCGTCTTTTCTTGTCTTTTTTTCAGGTTTTTCAGTTGCTTCTCTTATATTCTTTTATACAATTTCCTCGCTCTTATCAAATTCGTCATAGGGTCAAGTAAGGGATCGCTCAACTACATAATTTCTGAAGTTTCAATCAAATACTTTATTTTTTATCCGATCGTTTCCGTTTTTTAACTCAGTCGTCACACCGGTCTACGACTCAGACAGGTAACGCCTCTTACATTTTCCCTTTTTCGTTTTTCATCTTTACATATTGAAATACCTTGCAGTAATTGAAATAAAAGCCGGTGCACCCGCACTGCCGGCCGCGGCGGCGCCGGTCGCTCGCTCGCGCGCGGACGCAACAATCACAACGCCAGCAACAGCCGATTTTCCCTCGATACGTATATTTCTTATGGGGTTATCGCTATTCCGCCACCTCGATGCACACCCTAGTAATACCTCCTTTCCATTGATATTTTCAAAATCAAAAAAAGACCATTTTTAAGGGTACTTTAAAGTCCGACAAAGATCGGATTCTACCTTGTATATTTATAGAATTACTCTCGATCTGCCTTTCCAAACGGAAATAATATCACAAATGAGAGTAATACTTTGGTGACCATTAATCTGCGTGAGAGGAAAATGCGTCATCAATTTGAAAGCATAATCCTCTCGTTTTGAGATTCCTTTTTTCTGGGTGAATATGTTCTTATGCTGATCTATGCTTTCTTTTTCCGCTGACATTTAAATAAATTTATATCACATGATTCTTGAAAACATCCAAAAAAGGAAACATCATCCAAATTTAGAGAACAGCCGCCCTAAATGAGAGTGCGTCTGCTGAATCAGGAGATGTGACCCCTGTTTTAGGCGAGACGCGCCTGATTCGACTTGGTCGCGCTACTGAAATAGGGAAGGACCAGTACCTGTTTTAGTTTCACCCCCGTTTTAGGATGGGACTCCCCAAAACTCGCTGGGGACAACCCAAAACGGGTGTTTTGTTTTTATTGTGCATAACCTAACCTAACATGACCTAGGATTACCCAATTAGACGGTCGCCAAGCCTGATGACGCTTACTTCTCAGTGGCCGATTTAGGGCCGCCAAGAAGTAGGCGGCATCAGGCTCGGTGACAGCCGAGCGGAGCGATAGCGATTCGAGGCACAAGTGACTAACTAATCTTGGTACGGCAAGAGACTTGGTTAGGATAGGTTAAGTTAGGTTGGATGCGTCTTGTTTCGCTCCGTTGTCATTCCGCTCGATTTGGTGACGAAAGGTTGAACCATAAAAGGATAAAATTGCTACCTTAAAAAATTTGATTGAAGGCTCAAGGCACTAGCTAGGCTCTAGCGGGGCGCGACGTATTCAATTTAACTTAACCTTTATTAACTTTCTGCGCTTCTATTTCGTTAATGCTCGTGATGTTAAAAAAGGTGAACTAAGTCTACTTGAAAGGTTAAACGAGGTTGAGTTTTTTCAGAAGTGAAGACGTGAAACCTCGAAAACCGAAGGTGAAGTCGTACAGTACCCATAAACATGGAGTAGACAGGTATCGTGGAAATTATTTTGTGCAACTCTTTAATGAGTGAAAAGAACTTTGATAATCTTAGTAGAGTACTTTTTGCTTCGTTCCCTTGGCCTGGTGACGAAAGAAGGGGGGGGGGGCATTCGATAGCGCCAAAAACCGGAAGCACCAACGCTGCAAACGCCAAAGTTCGTAACCGCCAAATGAGAGGTAGGCCCATCATTTTATAGGTTAGGTTAAGTTAGGTGAGGCTTTTATAGCGGTTATGAAGTTTGGCGTTTGCGACTTTTCTCGTTTTGCGGTTACGGATTGGCGCTTGCGGCGTTGGCGCTTTTGTGGGTTTGGCGCTTATGACAGCTACTCAAAGATAGTTCGGTACTTTACATTAAGCGCAACTTGTAAAATTTACTGTGAGCGAAGAAGCAAGGGGCTCGGTACCGTTACTTTGTGTAAACGCTCGTTGTTCTAGGTAGCTTTTGTTTTTCAGATGCGGCCCCCTTTAAAGAAAGCCATGTTTCACTTGGCGTGGTCCCCGGATTCGTTGCCAACTTGTGACGCCATGACGCCTCTCCTGCAGTACCTGGACAACCATCTCGAAGCTCTCAACGCGGCCTTGCTTCCGAAGAACTTTGAAAGAACATTAGCGGAGGTGTGGGAAGTCGTCCTATTGGAGCTGGGCCATCAAATGGACGGAAGCTCCGGAGTAAGTGCTTCTTTTCTTCGACAATTGTGTTTTAGGAACTTGTGTTGGTAGTGCTATGCCTTGGGCAGTCTAGATCAAACCCAATGGGAACCGAATGTAGATACGTCGAATACACGTCATTCGTGTCGTAGAATACACGTTGATTTAACATGATTTTACGTCGCAAGTAGCGTTCCAGCGAAATGCTATTCAACGTTGATTCCACGTCAAAAATTCCACGTCAATTTAACGTTGATTCAACGTTGAATCGACACAATAAACAAAATATCAATTACTGGCATTGGTTCTCCCTTAACCCTCCCCCACTCTGCGAATCCCCCCTCCGTCTGCACAGCACCCTTAACCTCTCTACCTATTCCTATCCTATCCCTATGCAACATAACGCCTATGCGCCTTGATTTTAACGGAGCTCTCGTATATATACCAAAGGTCAGCACGGTCATTTCATCAGTTAGCGTTAAGACTTTTCCCCTTCATTGAGCCAACATATAATTCTTTGTAATCATAAGACGAACACAATCAAGACTTTTTTCCTTCAAAATACCCAGTGATCTCTTATTGGCAGAAAAATATTTTTGGCGGTTGCTAGATACCATGCGTGCTCACTTAGTCGTCTGATCGACGTAGATTCGACGTAAACCTGACGTAGAAAAGCCGTTCTCAAAGTCCGCAGTGGCTTGGTTGGGGCCAGCTGCCGTAAGGCAGCCAATGGCCTGGTGGCTGCCCGAGACCGGGTGGAGGCCCGCGGCTGTATGTATCAACACATACCTTAAGTTTATCTTGCATCAGGTCTCTTCGGTGCACCAGGTCACAACAAATCAGTTTAGAGGTAAATTTGCGCTACGGTTTTTTCTTGAATCTAGTTGACCTGGTAAATTCATTCCCATCTATTTTTCTATGTGCACCACCGGTTTAAAGCGCTAAGGTAGGCAAAAGGGACATCATCGGGGACATCTCAAGGTCCCCAATGACGCCTATTGGACTCTTTGTTACGATGGAAACTGAGCCACGAGACTAGATTTTGAAAGAATACATCTGTAAGGGTGTCAGCGGCGACCTCTTCTGCCGCAGCGCTCTAAACCATTGGCTCAAAGGGGAAAAAATGAAAAGCTGTTTACGTGGTCGACTTGAGTCGAGAACATTTCCGAGCACCTGCTGAAATGAAAGATTTTCGATTCGTCCAAACCTGGGTAATTGACGAGACCGAGTGCATTAAAAACTATTTTCTTAAAAAAAGGGAAAAAATGGGGCCGAAGACGACCTAATACTTCCATGTTC
>Ga0058701_10003231_pt1 | contig 12809 bp, 9 predicted proteins | sample AgamicOrMae_FD_97039 | JGI IMG/M metagenome (GOLD analysis project Ga0058701, IMG submission 97039) | Agave microbial communities from Guanajuato, Mexico - Or.Ma.e | ecosystem: Host-associated > Plants > Phyllosphere > Phylloplane/Leaf | place: Guanajuato, Mexico | collected 2012-06-04
GGGGTTATTTTACATGGGAAAATCGTCCGTCGCAAGATTTCTTTCCGTCATTGAGGGGTTTCCGTCTTTGAGGAGTTCCGTCTTTGAGGGGTTTCACTGTATTAAAAAAAAAACAACCTGAAAGCCTTGGTTTGAGCGGTTTATCTATAGCGGTTTTTCCCCCCTCCGAATTTTGGGTATAAAAGAAGTGTAATTCAAAGTCTGCGTACATGCTGAAACTCGGAGTACAGTGTTCAAAACCGAGTTTTAATCCGGCAAAAGCGTTATTGAGAGGTGTGTGGCGTGGGTGCACCTAAGTTCCGGACACTTTGTTGAGTTTTCTCTCAGAGTTGTCTGCCCTGCATCGGAAATTGGCGAGAATAGCGGCTGTCGTCGTAGAGTGGAACTAAGCATTGTATTCCACTGCATCACCAGCAATTTGACCACGGTTAACTAACCGAATAGGATGTCACCAGTACTTGCACTATGCTCTGGATTGCAACTACTCCTGGAGTATGCCCCCCAAAATCAAACTGCGCCTGAAGCAGGCCAATACTTCCATGTCCCACTGGCTTTAGAAATGAGCTATGAAACGCGAGAGGAAAATATGTGAAAACCACAAAAACACAAGCGCAATCAAATTCGTTATGTCCCATTTTAGGCCAGTGTCACACCTTAGGAGCATTTGATCCCGGCATTTTTTGGTATGATTATGGGCTACTTTTTTTCGTATGAAAGGATGAGCAAACAAACGAGGAACTAAGAATATATAGCATTCATTCGGGTAATGTCCCACTATAGGACATTTGTCCCATTTTGGAAACATCAAGTAATTTTACGACACCAAGTTTTAATTCGTCAAGGATTGCAAAATACCGAAAAACTAGCGCATTTTGCATTCAGGGAGTGTCCTACTTTCGGGTAACTGTCCCATATTGGGAACAGCATGCATCACCAAGTTATCGAACAACACGTAGCCATAACACCCTGTAAGTAATCTGTCCTAATTACACACCCAAGCGCAATCATATTCGTTGTGTGGTCCCACTCTCGGCCCGTGTCCCGCTAGGTTGACCGGTCGGGTCTAAAATAAATAGCGCTCGTGGCATCATATTAGAGAAGGTACCCTGCAAATTTCATAACGATCAGATAATATTTACTCAAGTTTTGAGCGAATTATCGCCATAGCCAAAACCCGTTCACTGGATTATCATATAAACGGGTTTACGAATCGCCACAAAAAAGGATACGACGCAATGCCTCATATTACCGAACATGCCCCTAAAGTTTCAACTCGATCGGTTGAACCTTACGCCCGTGAGAGTTCGCGAAAAAAGCTACAGACAGACACACAGACACACACATACAAACAGACACACACACAGACGGATTGTCGAAAACCACTTTTCTCGAGGTTTCGGTTGTTGCATATCTCACTTGAACTCAATTTTTCGCACGATGCCAACACTCTTATTTCATGGGACATGGAAGTTGATTGTACTATATGCCAGTTACCTGAATCACCTTAAAAGTCGCCGTACGGCGAGTTCGCGATGTGTGGCATCGCCAACAGAGCGGCTCGATCTGGCGCCGGCGCAGTTTGCCGCAGCCTCACCGTTTTGCTTATAATTAATGCCGCTTAACCTAGTTTTTCCATGAAAGGTTTATGAAATCGCAAAGGGGAACGAATCGGATGTATTTTTTTCCCATTTTCTGAGAAGCACTTGTTTGTGGTACAGTCGACGTTAAAAATCCGCGCTCCGCGCTCCACACCTTGCGGAAGTGATAACGCGCCGGAAGTGTTCGATTTCCGTCAGTTTTAGATTCGTTTGATTTAGGCTCTTAGCTTACCTAGTTTAACATAACGTACCGTACCGCCACCAAGCCTATAGGCTGGTTCATACCATAATGTTCTACATAATCTTACAGAATATGGCTTTTTGCAAAGTCAGCCAGAACCACTGAAATTTCACTGATTATCCTGTGGCCACTGTGCTCCTGGAAATTCAGTGAAACACTTACTAAAAACCAGTATGAAGTTTATGATAAAAAAATTTCTCTTTGGCGTACATTTATTTCTATTTGGGTGAAGGTAAAACGGAATCATTCCTGTATTCAATAGTTTTGAAGACAGACCTACAGCCATATCCATGAAAACTCTTTCGCCAAGCTCTTTTTCCTTGTAGACATAGTCAATCTTGAAACTTAGGGAAAGCACGAAAAGGTCCGTTACCCCAAAATGGTTTCAGGTAAATACCCAAAAGGAGAGCTATTTTCGTCAGTATCAGTGGCGTAGCCAGACTCTTTGAGTTGGGGGTGGGGGCTGTCGTGTGGGCTGCCTACCTACACCGATGTTTAATTTTAGGTCGTGGCTATTCGCCCGTCGGCGCAAATACATGGAGACTTGAACGCACGTAATGCATTTTAAATGTGAGGTGACTTGAACGCATGGAACCCAACCTAATACATTTCATATGGGATAGGCGGGCGAATAGCCACTTCGTTAAGTTTGCGACGTTGGTGAAAATTGCGACGTTGGCGATTTCTAAAAATACGCGAGAGATCTTAATCATTTTTTTATGTGTAAATTTTATCCCTATGTGTTTTGGTTATTTTGTTTGTTGAAGGTATTTGAATGAAATAGCCATGGACAATATTTACAGGTATTGAAACAAAAGTGAGTCAATTGACTCAATGGGAGCGGCTGTGGAGCTTCGAGACGGGTTCTGTATCGTAATGTCCCTTCGTTTGGATGGATCATCGCTTCACTTTGCCTGTCAGGTGAATTTATATCAAGTCACGCTATAAAACTACTCGGATAAATAATTTGATCTCTGAAAAGTTCGAACCAAGGGACCCCTCCCCCATAATTATTTCCACGGTTCTGAGCGATTCCTACGGGAACGAAATTTGAGGGGGGGGGGGGTCGAGCCCCCAGTCCCCAGCCTCCCTTTGCTTCCACCTCAGGTCAGTAATATTTGCGATTTATAAGTCAAAGTAACACCCGTGGGAATTTTCGCACAGATCTGCAGTTCCTTGGTTTGCCGTGAGTTTGATATTGGTCATACGCCGCTGCGAACGAGCGTCAAGGAAATCAAGTGCGGAATTGGTTCACTTTAATGCAAACTAAATCAGCCATTGTATTAAATACTTTTTCACGCATGCAATTTAAGACAAAAGGTTGCAGAGTATATGTTCAGATTAGACGGCGTCCTTGTTTGTCCATCGGAAACAGAATCAATGGAGGGGAGGAACTTTAAAAAAAGAAGTGGATTTGCTGAAATGTGCCTGCGGCTGTGCGATGTCTGCCTAACGAAGTTCCCCCCCCCCCCCCCTCCCCCGATCTGAAACAACATAGTTGATTGGGAGCGGTGGGAGCACACGGCGTCGATGAGCGCATTTCGGAGAGATTGTCAGACTTCTTTTCTCTTGAGATCGTATTAACTTATCCGGAACAGCCAACGCTAACTGTGCCGGTTGCAACTTCAGTTCAGATCGGATAATAGATTACCCCAATTGAACATCTACGTCACCTCTACGTGGATGCAACCTTGACAGTCCACGTGGATGCAACGTAGATCCATCCACGTTGCATCTACGTTGTTAGTCGCGCTGCGAATCGAGCGATAAACGTCCGGGTTATTCGCCGTGGATGGCACGTCGACTACGCAACGTGGCTCAGTCAACGTCCTCTCTACGTTGTACCGACGTGTTCCTATGCTCTATCATCACCCGCGTGGAGGTTTCGTGGATTTCGGAGCGTAGCTGAGTCAACGTTCTCTCGACGTGGTATCGATGTGTTCCTGGTACCTTTTACTCGCGTGGAGGTTACGCAGACGCCGGTACGTAGTTGAGTCACCGCCCTATACCTTCGTGGTATCAACGTTGATATCGCACCCAACACTACTTTGTCGACGTACTATCTACACCGTTTTTACGTAGACTTTGTTCCGTCGCGCGATCGACGTAATATCATCGTGTAACCAAAGCGATTACCGGTTTTTGCATAAGTTTATTTACCTATGATGGACGTTGCCGCAACGTAGATTCTGGCACGTAGAAGATTCTACGGTTCGTGGAGCGAGGCTAGGTCTCATAGCTCTGCCCGGCCCGGGCGATATGGCAGCGCAGGTGGGTTGCCCGCCCATGGCCACTCTGGGCTCGGAGTCCGGGAAGCTGGCCGGCGCGCCTACCGGGCCCGGACCCTTTGTTGCCTCGCAGCTTTCCCAGGCGCCGGGGCGCCTGTGCGGGAGGCGCCAGCGGGCCCGCGCCGCCGCCGACCCGGACCGCGACCCACTTCCCCAAACAGCGGCGCCGCCCGCCGTCGCCGCAAATCCCACGACCTATGACAATAAACTTTAGATGCTCCTTTCTCCGGACTCGCCACTTAATCCTATCTCCTCTGGAACCGACGTACAAAATGACCCATATCTCAATTTCTCCCATCCTCTTTCTTTACTATATTTTTTTTAAAGACTTTGTAAGCCCACCTTTTTTTCGAGAGGAGGTTAATAGTTTTTGACGTTGAGGAATGGTTACACCAATAGGAACGATTTAATGTGAACATACTTCCGCAGAAATCACCTCTGATGTTTAAAAAAATAAACTCTTGACTGTAGTGAAAAAAAAAACATTTTTTTTCTTGCCACAAGAATTATTTCTTTTGGTGAAAGATTTTTCCATGCTAAAAAGAATCTCTGCGTTAGGAAAACAAAATTGTTTTGTAACTTTATCAAGAAAACATGTTCTTGACATCAGAAATCATTTCTGTGGGTGACATTTAACGTTTAGATGGAGTGAAGTTTCAAGAAGACTTATAAACTGATGGATAGTGAATCGTATGGTGAATTTGGGAAGTAAAATATCCCACATCTGTGTTGAAATCTTTCTTCGGCAAGCCGAGCGGAGCGACAGCGGAGGGACTGCGGAATAAGGCTCAACACGTAAACTAACCTGACCTAACAAGTTAACAAAGTGTGAGCCTGATGGCGCTCACCTGTCGGTGGTTGGTGCCGCCGGGAACAAACCGGTATGAAGCGTGGTGTCAGCCCAGCAGGGCGACAGAGCGAAGCATGTGAATCGACCTTACCTAAATTTACTTAACCTAGTTATCTAGCCATAAACGACATTGTGGTACTATTTATAATGTTATGTCGTGTATATTAAAATGTAATGCAGATCTTAACCAGAGTGGATTAAGATAGGGGTGAAGCCGTCTTTGAAATTTTGCAATGCCATCGGGAGATTCTCTTATACTTTGCGCTTTGGCTTCCATACACAATAAACGGAATGGGTCGAATTACAACTTACAAAGCGGTTTCTACCCCCAAGTTGTTACTATTTTACACGCAGGGTGGCGGGTGAATAGAACATGTCTACGGGGAAAGTTAACCCCACACCAAGGTTTTACTACCTCCAAACTGGGGTTTAGAGAAATGTGGAATATGCCCCGAAGAGGTTCTAATTACGCAGTCATAAGGTAATGTAACATCTCAGGAGGGTTAAGTTACAACTTGGGTTAAAACCGCTGCGTCGTAATTTAACCCATTCTGTTTACAGTGAACCTGAGTTTCTCATATCGGCTCGTAACCTCGTGGGTTTGCTTTGGCAAGGAAAACCAATCGCATTTAAATAGTTCAGTAAAGACGGTTGGAATTTCGGTTCCCTAAAATAATTTTCTGTCTGAAAATCAAGCTTAAAAGATCGTATGTAACTTCATAGTGAAGAATCCTTGTCGAAGATGGAAGAGTTTGCGGTAAATAGATGGATCCCTCAGAGAGATGTTGAAGAATGCTACCTTAAGTTAGCAATTCACGTATTTCTTTTACATTTTGTATTCGTTTTTTTTAATAAGTTTTGTGAAAATTTACTTAAAATTATAAATTGTTCAATGACTCGCATCTCGATTTTAATATCTTTGTTAGTTTTAAAATGTTGGTGGCTTTGTGACGATGGGATTTCCAGTCCAATTTTGAATGGTATATCATTGCGCTGAGGCTGCTCCTGTTCAGGAGAAACGAGCTATACGAAATCTCAATAGAATAAGATTTACACTGAATCTTTCGAGAATAAGTTACTTATTCAGAGATGCATACGACAAAAAATGTTCATGCTTGGAATTCAGGGATTGTTGGGCTAGAAAAATACCGGCTGAAATTGATTTCTGATCACCGTTCCACGTGATATTTCCTACATTCGCGCGATTTTTCATACTTGGATTTCTGGTTTTCAAGGTAACTGCTCTGAAGAAACAATTGAAGGTTCATGTTTAACCATTTCGAGGAGAATTGTTCCGGAATGGGAAATCAATGCAGTTGTCCAAATTAGAATTTTTCATTCTACTAGCTAATTTTTTATAGCTTCCAGGACTGAAAGTAGTCAAGAGAGGCGATTATTATCGGTCATTGAATTTTGAGCAAAAAAAGTCGAAGTAGAGAAAAAAGTCTGTTGCAATCTTTAATCAATACAGTGACTCACGAGAATTCCCATATCAATTGCTAACTGTTTTCACTCCGGAATCCCCAGGCAGGTTGTTGCAGGTTGGGGACATTGCAATCGGTCAAGGCGATCAATTTTATTATTCAAGGATAATTTAGAAAAAAATAAATAAATGAAAGCGTCGGAATTGGACTGTGAAAATTGCTTTCTCACATCTCTCCTCCTCCTTTTTAGCATAGAAATCTACTAACTTTTCAGAGCTCCACGCTGTTGTGATTTCCGGTGTGGGACACAGGAGCAGCATAAAACTGATGAATCTAACCCACTGTTCCAGTCTCTCTGCTGTGTACTCTAGATTTTATAGGTGTAATTCTTCGTGTTATGTTCCACCGAATTAATACAGTAGTTAAATATTTCATCACGTTTTGAGAATCGATACGACACTCAACCACATAAGAAGGGTTAACCTAAGATTTGGTCGTGCTATGGTGCTTCGCTATCACTAAATCCTGTCAACAAGCCTGATGCCGCTTTACGTCTCGGTGGCAATAACTGCCTAACGTTAACCTAGTTTAAGTTAGGTTGTTCCTCACTTCGACCGGCACAAGAAAGGGTAAGACAAAGAGGTGGGAAATTCCACCTTTCAAATACACAGGTATAGTGCGTGTGTTAGGTCATTGCCAGGTGGGGCGATGTTGGCTCCATTTTCGGAATCCCATATGGGTTACTCATCGAAATGATAACGTTTTGAATGATGGGCCCCATTTGGCCAACGATCCGTGGGGCCCATATGAGCACCCATATGGGTGCGGTAGGGGAGGCCCTCGTGGGCCTCACGTGGCTTAATGTAAGCCTATCTAAGAATTCTTCTGTAGCCGTTTAATTGTCAAAAAAATCAGACATTCACGTGTTTCCTGAGCTTATTGAGTAGGCGTGGTTAGATTGTGGGCGTGCCCTAAACCTGACCTTTGTTCTAAGACCTACCTAATACCTACCTAATAGCCCAAACACGCGTTGCGATTGAATGAGTTTGCTTCTCCTAAATGGAAGATAGATATATACAGAAGGTAAAAATTAAAAATGCTAACCGGGAAGTCCTGGGTAGGGAACTGAATTCTGAGCAAACTTTCTCAAAGAACATGGGGTCAGAAACACACTATTTTCAAACCATTATAAAAATAGTGCCGGGCAATGAGCGTCGAGTGCGGCAGCGCGCGAATTTCGAACGGCCGATACGCAAAAGTGCGGTGGACATTTGGGGACATCTGAGGGGACATTCATTCCTAAGGGTAGTCGCCCTCGCACCTCTCCCTAGCAGAGCGAAACTAGAGAAGATTGCAAGTTCAAAGAAAATAGTGCTGGCCATCTTTTCAGGATAACGTCCGAGGTCGAAAAACACCTAAATTAATACCCAAGGTGGAGGAACATTTTGTTTTGGTTGTGGCCTACTTATGGCTAAAGTTGTTGAAAAGTTGTTGTCGCCACCCACCCCCCTCTCCAACGGGAACATAAAAAAAATACGAGTCGTCTGAGCATTTGAATACCTATTTTTCGTACATTGGCACGATACCAAAACCAATATGGGGCTAACTCGTTGGTCCAATATACGGGAAAATCGTTCCCTGCCCCTTCGAACCTGAAACAAACACCCATATGGGGTCAATATGTGAGTCCTATTTGAGTTGACCAAATAGGTGAAATATGGTACCATGCGATATTATGATTGACAAAAAAATGTGAGTGGGTGGCGTATGGATGGCTTCCCTTGAGGGTTTGCCTATCTGTTTCCCATATGGGGCCCATATTCCATACGTGATGCCCAGACAACTTCCTACTTATGTCAAACTGTACCTGTAATTCTCAAATATATACTGTACAATGTGAATAAACTGGACTATACTTCAGCTTTACATCTTTAGGGGCCACCCATGTATTACGTGGCCTATTTTAGGCGACTTTTTGAATCTGTGCCTCCTCCGAGCTCAAAAATACCGGTTTTCCACGTAAGACAAATTAAGAATTTTTGAAATCTTACCCCCTCTCCCTAGATGGGCTGTAGTTTGTAGATGGTCCCCAAAACTTCTGCGAAATTTCACCTTCAGTGGTCCGCCGTTTGCATTTTCTGCACTTCCACTATTCCTGTAAAGCGGAATTTCTCTCCACTCTAAACCTCAAATTCTCATACTTTTTTCTACCGCTCTCCGCCTGAATTTCTCATACATGTAAGTTTGTTGCACCAGCTCGTGCGAGTTACTCGCCCGGTTAGTCATCTCGAGAGAGCTGATAGCATTATAGCCGTGGCTTACGACGGCCCACAATAATCTACCGGACGTACAGTCGCCATTTTTTTCTTTCCCCGAGAAATGCGTTATCGCCTCGCCGATTTCTCTGTCATTAGCTTCAGTAATCATTGACAGCGACTTTGGACCACATATAACACGGGCCGAAGCATTCACGTTAATACCGGTACCTACCATTCACACCTATTTAGAAGACCCAATCCTCTTGTAACAATCATTTAGAGGACCTTGCAGGTGGTATTCCTGTAGGGATATCATAAACTCCTCAAAGTATCAGCTCCAAATACTGTATTGTCCGAGCTCGTAAAATGGCTAAAAATAACTCCTGGCTTGATCACATGCTGAATTATCTGGTTGTAACGCGATGATAGTGCCATATCAAACCTACAGTACCTGGATTTTTCGGCTCACCGAGGGCAGTACAAACTCCAAAAATAGATAACTTTAGGGTAGGGTCATGAAAAAAAATGTGCATAATATTGACCAGCCAAAAAAAAGAAAGCCCATACGATAATGCCGTATTAATTGATCTTTCTAAATTATAACAACACGCAAAGAAATGACTTTTTCACAGTAACAAATATCTGTGACTCTGACCATCGCGTATCGTTCCCATGTACACTACAACCATGTCTGTTGAAATAATAATTATTTTTGTCGCCTTTACTATTTTCTTGTCACCATTGCAATTTTTTAGTAACTGTAACCAAATAAAAATTGTCGTCTAAAAATTGCAATTTTGGCAAAGTCATTTTTTTTCGTGCACGATTAACTCGAGAACTAGTAGAGATAACTTAGCATATGTCGAGTATATTTTGAATCGCTCTCAACCTGAGTAATTTAACGATAGATCTCATCAGTAGGTTATCTTTACGCATTAAAAAATTACCTGCGTTCAGAATTGACGGAACTGTGAAATCTGGCAAGATTGTACCTTCGTCGTTTTATTAGGTTGACCGAAGGCTGGGTGAACGGAATTCGTACTGTAGCGAGGGAGCACGCATATTGATAAACAACTAATAATATATATCATATCACATAATCACGTGTTGAATTATTATTACCCAAGAAACCTGGCAAAGAGTGTTGCGTGATTTCTCGATCTCGTCAAATTTAAGGGCGTTTAACTTGAGTATTATGAGAGATAACTAAATCATGTTTTGTATGTCTTGAATTGCTCTTAATAGCTAAGCAATCCAAGCATGATATTGATTGAGAAGTTATATCATCGAGTTAATTGCTTTATTAAATCTGCCAAAGTCGCGAGAATTGGCAACACAGCATTTATGGGCCACTTACTTGGGAACACGAGTCACCATTTTGCTGAACCGGGATGACCTGCTTGATGACCTTCGTTACCATCCGACAATCCTCAACAAACCATCTCTGCTCAATAGACGAATAAGTTACTTGCTTTGAGTCATCTCCTGGGTTATTCAAAATGTTCACGTGATAATCTGGGGTTGTAGTTATGTAACCGAAATGCAAAGTTAACCCAACATTACATACCATAGGATTAGTCATTTATTGATATTAATTTCGCCATGTGTAAATTTTAACGTGTTTTTGCATTTTTAACTAAAAATACGACCTTAACTTCGCCTTCATCAAAATTTTCACCATCTTGAAAATTCATTTCTCGCAAAAAAGGATAAAAATGATGATATTTCTTAGGTATAACAATTCGGGGACAAATCGGTTTATCGGTTGCACGTATTCCTCATATTCTCTGCCGTCGTTCAAATCAATGCTTACATTATGAGGATAACAACATCCTACCACCATGGAGTGTTATTCTCCATGCTACCATGTATGTTATCTTGGTTGCCCTGTGCCTCGCTTAGCTGTCTCAGACTTTCCCTTTAATGCCTCACACCCCTTCTCCGTGGCAGGCAATGCCGCCGAACATATTCCGAAGTGGATTTAACCTCGCCCATATGACTGTAACTGCCGCCGAGAAGTAAGCGGCATAGTTTTAGTTAGGTTTGGTTAGGTGTCTTCTTTCTCTCTCTGCTCGTCCTTGGCAACGAAAGGTGGAAAACCCAACCTTCAAACTCGCGAGAGTGTTAGACGTGGACCTGGTGTGGTCCCATCGCGAGCGAGCCGGTCGGCACCGGTAGGCCTACTCACTCGCTCCACCAGCGGGACCCGAAGCGGTTGACAGTCTAATAGAAGGCTCATGTTACGAAAAGAGGGTAGCATTGTTTCTCAAGCTTAAGAGAACAATCCATGTAGACCGGGCACAAGGTGAGCGTGCGAAGAGCGAAAAGAATTCGTCGAGGAAATCGACGCTGCGCTGGCGCTACGCGCAGCGCGCTTTTCGCCGCGCCGCTTCGCTAAAAAACGAAGATTCCAGAAGTTCCGCGCACCAAGCGGTGCTCAGCTGCGCCAAGCGGCGGCACGCCGCTTCAAGCAGACTGCTGTATTTTGAGAACGCCGTATGTCAAACACGCACTTATTTGCTGCCTTGTTTAGTCTAACAATCCTAGTATCAATCTTCCGATCCATCGTAAAAATTTGTCTGCGAAATTCGCGTTCAGATTCTAAATCGCGCGGCATATATTCTACCTGCGATGGATGTTAGTGCGATTATCGGCATCTGTTTAAGCCAATAAAAACATAAAAAATAAAAACGAATCTCTTTTTTTCCTTTTTTCCCCCAAAATTATTTGTTGGCCATTCTCCCCTTCAAATTATTGTTTTTCGTTGCAAGGAGAATGTTTATTTTCTCAACTGGCTTCCCGTTTTCATAGGCGGCAATAGTTAACTACAAGGTTTGGAAAATCATCTTCACCCAACATAACCAGAACTAGCTTGTATCAACAACGGACCTTCATGCACCTTCACCTAGCATGGGGAGATGCTCGGTGATGACCACCATGAAGAATAACAGTTGAACAGTTAACTTAACCTAGTTTCGGGGTATGACGGTGTAAAGTTGTGGGTACAGGAAATAAACAAGAGGTAATTTCCGTATTAAGATGTAATTGACTTCCCTAGATTGAGCCTCCTATACGAAAATTCTCTTAACGTCGTCTTAACTACCCGCAACAATGACCTATTTTGTCAGCCGGTTACGCGCCGCGTGTTAGGCGCGACTCTTCAAATAATCTTACAGATTTCCTTCTGTCATTTCGTTGTCATTTCTTTATACTAGCCTAGACTAGCCTTACCTAACCTATTACTGTCATCCTCCGGATTCAGAATTCCTTGGACTCCTCAAAAAGATGCGTCATCATCACGCTATGTGGGGTCATTTTGTACTCAACTGAGGGGCCCCCGTCCCTCTACTGTACTATGCTCGTGGAGGTTGCAAGGTCTTAAGTTGTAGTACCGTAAAAGCTATGTTTCATGGAGGGGCAGGGCGGTCAATAAGTGGCTTAAAATAGAGCACGTATGACTAGCTTCTCATCGTCACCAAGCTTAGCGGAGCGGCAGCAAAGCAAGGCACAAGGTATGTAACCTAACCTAATTTATCGTAACAGCGGTCGCAAGACCCTGTTGAAATTACTGCCATCAAAAGCGGAAACAGACGTGGGGTGGAGCGAAGCGGCAGTGGAGTAAGGCTCAGAGCACGTAATCTGAACTACGTTACTCGTTTGTTTTTACTCGAGACGAGCAAGGCTGAACCAGGGCTGAACCTAAAAGGTGAAAAGTGCAACCCTAAAGAGTGACTGTGCATTCACCCGACCGCTAATGTCTGGGTCTTCACAGGCGTTGAAGCCTTCCCTTGGAAACGCATTCTTGTCGATTCAATCGACAGTTATGCGGTGTGCTCTATGGGCGTTGAAGTCTCCTGGTGAAACAGCGTCCGTTTACCGTCTATTCACCCGACGGCTCCTTACACTCTTTACCTTTTACACTCGCGTTGAAGTCTGTGCATGTTTATTCGCCCGACCCTCACTGTGACTGTCTACACCAGCGTTGAGGTCCCCCACAGTAGATGCGTGATCGTAGTCTCTTTACCCGACAGCTCTCCACATTGCATTCATTGCGACGGCCTACACGTGCGTTGAAGTCTCTCCTGGAAATGCGTCATGCAGTTACCGCCAGATTAATAATAGCCATGTCTGTTCGCTGTATTTACCCGTA
>Ga0058701_10003232_pt1 | contig 12809 bp, 5 predicted proteins | sample AgamicOrMae_FD_97039 | JGI IMG/M metagenome (GOLD analysis project Ga0058701, IMG submission 97039) | Agave microbial communities from Guanajuato, Mexico - Or.Ma.e | ecosystem: Host-associated > Plants > Phyllosphere > Phylloplane/Leaf | place: Guanajuato, Mexico | collected 2012-06-04
ACTCCAAAATGGGCAAAATATGTGTAATAATTCTTTTAAAAATGTTTAATATTTCGTGAAATGCCCTTTTTTTGTTCTATGATTTTATTTATTTTTTGGAGCTACTGGTAATATTTTTGTCTATAAAAGGCTTTAGAGTACTTTTCTGATTAGATTTAGCATTCGTTGAGTGCTTAAGGCAGGTCGTTGGATATATGATAAAAGTGGGGTTATATACACATTCTTTTCAAAAATTACAAGGTCACGGATTACTTCAATTTTTAAAAAATATTTTCTTTTTTCGTTTTTCTTTTCTTCAACCAACAGAAGTAGTTTCCTTGATAAAGCATTATTCTTAGCGGAATGAAGACCATCAAGTCATGTTCCTTATATAAAAAAAAGATGTTTGTTTTGCACCCCCCACTTGTCTTGTGTGAATGGGGCGGTGTGGTCCCCTATTACGGTTGCTATACCATGCCCATTGCCCACGGACCATCGCGTCTATTTATAAATGGGGCCTGGGCCTGCGGCAGCAGCCACACGGATGAAAGCTGGTCGCTTGGACGCGCATCTAAATATGGATTGTCCTCACAAATCGCAGGGAGATAATCATGGACAGGGAAGACAAGAAAACCCTCAAGGTGCCCAAAGAATGTTCATACCTGCACTCTCAGAACTGTTTTGAAAATTTCAACACAACCTTTTTCTCACCCTCTGGGTAGAACTTTCCACCGTCTCAACCAGTCCTCATTACATATCGAGGATGTAGAATTCTGCCTTGATAATCTTCATCACGATTCTTGACTTGCCTGGAGGTTTTGGTTGGAATGACCTAGGTTTAGTGAATCGTTTACTTTACTTCTCCGCTCTCCCGTACCACCTGATGCCCTTTTCGTCAAGGTAAGATTGCTGCTGGTGGCAAGAAGTGGCTATCTGACTTGAGGTCCGTTGGGTTTGGTCAACTTACTGTCAGTTGGTTTCCCTCTTGTGTCACATTGCTTCTCTGTCTTTCCTCAGTCGCTCTGCATTCTGTGTCGCTCTGTTTGGCTTGGCGACGAGAGGTGGATCTCAAACTTTCAAATTTACAGTGTGGAATGGATTGGGGTGCGCAATGTGAGAGAAAGTTGCAGTCGCCGAAAAGAAAAACGAGCTGTGGAATGACTCCTCTTGTATTTGGGTTTCTGGAGTTTGTGTGCATTTCTTCCCAACTGCCTCTGCTGATCTCCCTTCTTCCTAAAATCGGCATCGTAAATACTAGAGTACCGTGGCCCTCCTACAGTATCGTTACTCTTGTGCATTTGCATTTTGGACTCGTGGTTTTGGTCAGTCACTGCAACGATAGCCCGATCCTTTCTATACTTAATACCAGACGTCCCGGCTGCAGTCGAACATTTGCATTCTAAGTGACTCATTGTCGACCTTACTCGTAAGACCAACGTCTCGACTTGCCTCTTGTAAAAAGATTTCTTGTCGCACATAAAATCAACTTCCAACTTTTATCCTGATTTTACGAATGCAAAAACGTATTATTAAAGACATTTTTATTGAAGATTAAAGCCCGCAAATTTCTTTTTTCACACAACTATCTTTTTCGTTGGACCTGACCATTTTGCAATACCTGAAACCGCATTTTTTCGTTTTGTAATAATTTAGCTCAGAAGTTATACTAGATTGCTTATATGACTAAAAAAACAAAAAAAAAGAAAACAATCCTCAAAAATTTTATTGTTTATAAATTTGAGGATGAAAAAAACTATTTGGGAATAAAGAAACATAAGCTCTTTGGTTGTTGCGCTGTCAACTAAACAAGTCGTGATTTGTGCCAAAGGAGTCGGATTTTGATTCCTCAAAAGTTCGGCGGAGGAAAATTGTGTCCACCAAAGTTTGCACCTGCACGCAGTTAAGACTGTTTTAAAGATTTAAATTGAGGACCTTTTTCTGACACTCTGGATACAATTTTCCACCGTCTCCATCATTACATGGATTTAGAATTCTGCCTTTTCATCTGCATAATTACGATTCTTATCTCACCAAGAGGTTTTGGTTGGGATGACCTAGGTTTGGCGAATCCTTTAATAATCATATCCTATCATTTATTATACTTTATACAACCGCATAAAGAAACCTGCTCGATAGGTCAAAAGTAATACCATAATCCGGATTGCTTCTTTTAATTCGAGCTATCGAAGTTATTCGCAATCTTATTAAAACTCGTCAATTTCACAACGCTAGAACTATAGCTACTCGCACCCCTGTCAGATTAGCTTTCATCTCACGTTTTTCTTTCACTTTTGTCAAAGGCATAAATAAGTTTTTAAACCTAGTTTTAAGCAGATTAGTTTAACCCTGAGTTGGTTTTTTCGTTCGAGTTGAACACGCAGAGGGTCGGCGCTCTTCGATTATCTCGCTGAGCCGATTTTGGCGTCGCATCCCGATTAAGGATTTGTGTGCGCCTCACTGGACTTCAAAGTGCCCGTTTTCCGCGTTTTATTTTAGTAATGCTGTTTATGGAGCTATTTTTGGATAATGAAGCAAATATTTTTATCACCACCGCAGATTTTCGACTAACTCGTACGATTAACGACCGGCCATTCCAATTTTCAATAAAACTGCACATAGTAAATTTGAACTGTTGGATTTTTTTCTTTCTTTCCGTCGCCAAGCAGAGCTATAGGAAAATGGTAGCGGAGTGACTGCAGAGCGAAGAATAAGGCACTTAATCCTAAACCCAATCTACGCAAGTGGTCGCCAAGCCTAATGCTAACTTCTCGGCGGAGTCAGGCTTGGCCACACCTGTGTTGTTGCCAAAAGAAACATACAAAAGTTAACCAAGGTTAAAATAACCCACCTATTGGTTTCATTTCTCCTCGCAGTGGAACAAATTTTTCAACTACGCTAGAACAAAAGGTGTGTGTGGGGGGGCACAGTCAAAACTAACCGCTGTTTTATGTAGTTCCACATCTGTTTTAGGTTAGGATGAAATAGGGGGAGAGCAAACTTTGGTTATTTTTAAAGATAAACCCATCAACAACCATATCAATATAATGGACACCTCGAGAGCTCTCCATTGATATGGTTATTCAAAGGGGTATCTTAAAAATAACCAAATAACGCTCCCCCCGTTTTACCTCCATATCTAAAACAAGGGTTAGTTTTTACTGTGAGAGAAAGTTGAAAATTTATTGTGAAGCAAAATCAGCTAAGAAGTTACGTAAGGTTAAGAAAGTTAAGTGTGAAAAGTATTTTGATAATTTCCTTCAGGTTAACTAGCTTAATTACTGTAAAAAAATAATTCTCGTTTTAGGTCGTCCCATACCTGTTTTGGGTATTGAGGTAAAACAAGAGGAGGACCCAGCCAGGTTATTTTCAAAGATCATCTATCAACACCTATACCAGTGAAAAGGTCTCGTCGAGAGCTCACAATTAATATGATCATTCAAATAAGCTTATTTATAAAAGAACCAAATTACGCTCTTTCTGTTTTATATTCATACCCCAAAAGGTTATGGGACTACCGAAAACATGATTTTCTCTTTTACTGTAAAGCATTTACTTCGAGTAGGTATGGTTAGATTACTCGAGGGAGATGTTTTTCGTTTACCAATCTTGCAAAAGTGCGACTAGCGTGAGGTTTTCTGGACAATGGCTATTCTGCCCGAACTGCTCTGATGGCACGTCTTGCAAGCATGCGAGGGCCGAGCAAAGCAGCGCCTATTCCCGCGCGGTGTTATTAGGGAGGTAAAGCTGAACGCATGTACACGGCTTGCTTCAGTTCGTGTCAGACGCAGGATTTGTCATACCTGTCAAAATAGTCTCGCAATTTGCCAGCGGCATTAGCCCCAGAAAATAAAGCTGCTTTGCACCTGTATTTCAAGCCTGATTGCCGTCAAGCTGTCTTTTTCTCAGTGTCAAAGCTTTAGATAAATCGTATCTTGGTTGAGCGGGAGTAAGTCGCCTTCGTTTTTAAACGTGAAGCGATCTTCTTTCCGTCGCGTTTATCACGTGAGTCAGTAGCGTGACCACTCGCCGCGTCACGCCGCTAAAATCGATAGCAATAATTAACGGGATTGACTGCTATCCTTGACTGGGTAACACCTTCGTTTCTCAGATAGCGACTGTACAAAGAATTCCACGCCCCAGGGGTGATGGAGGAACTCTGTAAGTTGGGATACCCATGTATAGTGGGCCACATAAGTCATGACACCTGCTTCCGCGTATTTCTTATGGAAGCAAAGGTAGTGACTTTTCTGACCCACTGTACCTCCAAGAAACTCTCCAACATGTAATCTGAGGTACCCTATCATCTTAAGTTCTCAAGGATGTTGATAGCTTCAGACTCGTCAAATTCACTTAAAAGTTAAATATTAATGTAGAAAAAATCTAAAAGCACTCAAAGCCGTTGCCTTTGCATAAATAAATCTTCCCTACTTAAGTCTGTCCGAAAATCAAGTTTCTTTCAATTTTGTAGAGACGCAAGAGTTCCTACTTTGACTAACCTCCGTGCAAAAACGCCCTGATTTGCAGGTTTTTGTGCAATATTTCTGTTGAGTGATCGATGAAGAATCCTCTTTTTTTTTGGCTCTGTGTGTTCATTTTAAGGTATTCAACAATAGAGAAAGTATGTTTTTTAAGCAATGTCCGGTCTACTTTTTCCATAAGTCTCTGAAAACTAAGTATTTTTAAGGTTAGGGTCCATATGACACCGTGTAAAACTCGTAACTTTAGCTCATCGAAATACAAAAATTACTCCGGTAATCGGACTCAAAATTTTAACAAACCATGCAGGATTATGTGAGCTATAAGTTCTAAGAGTTTTATCGACTGAAACCGATGACGGTTAAAGCGATCAAACATCCTTAACCAATGTTAATCGAGTCTGTATCCAATCTAAAGAAACCTGCTCTGATGATCCGACTTTAACATAAAAGCCTTAGAAACGCCGCCCCTAGCGAGGTAGCTTTGAAAAACGACAAATTGAAAATCGGTTTTGTGATATCAACCGGAACATCGACGGCCCGGGTATCGAGAAAGAGGGAAATCAGGGCACGTGGGCAAATGTCTTGGCCTGTTAGCATCAACGATTTGTTAGGTGGTGTGAGGCTTACCTTAAACTTATTCAGCATAAAAACGCACTTTCTTTACCCAAAAAAGAAAAGAATGCCTAAAAGGCATAGATATTGTTAGGTTTTTTTCCCGAAACTTTTATAAGTTTTTGAGAAAAAAACATTTTTAAGAAGCGATTGGGTAACTATCATAATTGCTAAATTTCGAATCCGCCAACGCCGCTACCAACCTAACCTTATCTAACCTAACCTTTGACTTTGGCGGTTATGATTATTGGCGCTTATGGATTATTGGCGGGTGCCGCCCGAAGCGATTCAGGTCATAATTATGCATGTCGTTAGAAAGTTCTTGACATTGAGTTTTCCTCTATTTTTTTCAGGGTAATATTTCTTTCGGACTCAAAACATCATTAATATGTTTCTGCGTAATTAATGAGGTGTCGCTGGTCGCAAGACTGTGACATCTGTTGGAAAACTTGCAAAGATCTCACCTTAGCAACGTTGGAATGGCCTCACACTCGTATTGGCTACCGGCTTTTCCAAAAGCAAGTACGCAAACCTTAAAAAAAAAGCCCATAAAAGGCTTTTTTTCAGCGCACATAGCAATTATCTTATTCTCACAGAGCACCATGAAATGGTAATTGATGAATGACACACACACACACACAGACTAATCCATGCTACCCGCTGCTTTTGCTGTTCAAAGGGTTAAAAGTCAAGCAAGCTCCCAACTAAAATGCACACATTTCGTGATAAATGGTTTCGAACCAGACACTAATGTGCAGGCGTAAATACGGCAAAAGGAGTGGCGAAAATCCCCTATTTCCCATCCTCTTTCACCTCTTCACCACCCTCGCCACTTTTCCACCTTCTCCGTCTCATTCTCATCTATCCTGTTTGTGTGTCGTATCACCTCCTTCTTCTTTCTCTTCTTTCCCTGAGATTCACTTATTGTAAGAAAAGCCTGGCCGTCTGCGTTACCAGCTCTGATTGGTCGTTTCAGTGGGAGGGAGGCATTATTCATTGGAATTTTTTTTTGGACAAATGTTCAATTCTTACAGAATACCAGCAACGCGTAAAAGTTGCCAAAATACCATTCATACACTTTTTCAACGGCATACATTCTTGAGAAGACTGTGCGTTTACTGATTACTTTGGAGTAGGGAAATCATAGTTCATGTACAAGAACTTCCATATTAACAAGACCACGGCTATCTTCTGCAAGAAAGAGTTGCAGCTTTGCATCGGTAATTATCACCATTTCATATGCATATTTTCGTCGAGTGTCTGCTCCTTTCTTGGTCCTCCTTCTCTTTACACTTATATCCTCTTACCTAGCATACCTCTTCATCTATCTCCCTACCCGTCTTTCCCCGAAGGTCCCCATGGGGGTAAAAATCCTTCTTCAGCAAAGTCCCCCGAACCGTCTCTTGAGTTGCGCCACCGTGAAATGGCCCGGTCGCTTCACCGCGCCCGCTCCGTCGGCGCGCCCACCCATCCGCTGCCGCAACAACCACCCCGTCTTTGCACCCACGTCGTTGTCCTCCATGCCCCGAGCACCGCGTCGAGCGCACCGCTGCCTCCCCGGCTACTTTCGATTGTAACATCTCAATCGTTACTGTATGGGCCCAATGTAGCTCGCCCCCTTTTCCTCCCAACTATCCGCCCATGATGCTGTGATCGGTAGCCCGTGGAGGAAATCGACCTCTCGCACCTGCCGTCTAATTTTTAGCAGTGCATTCTCCAATGCCGCGCTGCCACGCCGCAATTCACGTCACGCTGTCGCGTCACCTAGTCGCGCCACGGTCGCGCCACACAGTCGCGCGACGCAGTCGTGCCACATAGTCGCGCCACACAGCCGCGCCACACAGTCGCGCGACGCAGTCGTGCCACATAGTCGCGCCACACAGTCGCGCCACACAGTCGCGCCGTGCGATTCAGCCACGCAATTGCGCTACCCAATCCCACAGCAGTTGCGTTACACTGAGTCATAGAATTTCAACGACTTTAATTTGGGATCGGATAATTTTAATAGGATTACGCTTTCATTTAATATTTCGGCTTACTGTGTAGCGGTTGGGGGCAAACAAACGATAATTAGGCTTTGGATGTTGCTTCCCTGTACGATAACTCATTTACTTCCGGTTATGCTGCGGTAACACGACTCCATTGTTTACACCCATTCCACATACTGTTCTCTCTATACATTATTCCCAGAGAGGACTGCTCACGAAATGCTTCGCAGGGAATCTAACTAAAAAATTCATCAGCCCATTAAATCTCAGAGCACGTACGATATTACTTCACATACGCAATTGTACGAAAAATATCACCGATATAAAAATGCGTGAAAATCAGTAAAGCTTTTGAGGTGAATGAAGTAATGTTTTCTTACAGCTAGTCAAAATCTCAGTTGTAAAAATATGCGAGTTTATTTTTAAAGGCTGGTTTTTAAGAGCTAGAAGGATTACCTTTTTGTAATTTAATGCCTCACTTCAGTTCTCTTCATTGCAGGATTCTATCTCAGGTAGATGCATTAACAAGACGGCGTGTTTTAGGGCCGGGAGATAAAACTAAACAAGCTCGGATGCAGATCACTACAACACAAGGCTGGCTGCCAACAAGTCTGTCTCGTAAAGTAGATTGGCCGGCTCCCGGCCGCACCGCAAATCCCAGCCTTATAAAAACGAAACCAACCGAACTAATTGTCGCTTCAGCTCAGCAAAGCCTTAGCAATCGTGGAAAGCTGTGCTTTAGCAAGTGACAACGCCGGCCACCGTTTCGACCTTATTAGCATTATCGCTGCCAGTCCGAGTGGAACTTCAGCCTGCAAATGAGTACACGAATGGCACCGTCACTGCGCCGGCGTTTACATGGCCTCGTCGATCCGTCCGCGAATTCCTCGCCACAATAAGATTAGTTTTGTGGCTGAATCCTCCTAGGATAGGGTCCAGGCCATAGGCCGAGGCTTGGCCTATCGGATTGAATCACGGTGGGTACATCGATGAAGCACTTAACGTAATGTACCGCCTACAAAAACGTCCTTCCTCATGTTTATCCTGTGATGGATGGGACCCGTTGCTCCTAATTACTGCAAGATAAACGACCTCTTTCTACAGGAGTCCAACATCTCTTTCCACGACCCAATCCTGGCTCATTTTTATTGGCTCTACTTTGTACCTGGTCAGCAACTCCCATTTACCTCCAGAAGGCATCTCACTTGCCCAACATGCCCAGTAAATTCGCAAGGCTGAAGTTAACACCAGGCTGAGCGGAGTGACAGCGAAGTCACCTAGGATTTTATCGATGAACGTCATGACGGAAATGGAAAGTTGAGGTCGTACGGCTTTCGAAGGTGAAGAACCCAATCCTATAACTGGGAAGTTAACTCCTACATTCTTCTGCAGAACAGCTCATGCCTACCTTGAGACTACCTAGATGACATCATCATGTGGTGCATTTGATAAAAAGCTCTGAATTGTGCATGACGTAAAAACGTATTTGGTCAAGTTAGATGGAGTTACTTTTGTTCAGGGTCTACGTTAACTTAAAAAGTAACGTGCCAAAATATCCAAATTTCCTAAATTCCAAAATTTGCTCTTAAGTTATGCCATAGCATGATGTCATTATCTTGACATCTGTGACTAATGATCTGGGCAGGTGGACTTGTGCCACTCCTGTACTTCTGAGAACCAACTGCGTCGTACTTCTCTTTTCTACTCCAAAATACAAGACGTAATGGAGCAGGTAGAAATGGGTTTTACAGGCCAAGCTAGTAGCTAGGTCTATGAGAGAGCTGGTTTACCCTTTAATCTAACTTAACCCAAGGGTTATTTTGCAACCTAACCTAACTTAACCGAGGTTTTTTTCGTAATCTAACCTAACTTAAACGAGCGTTATTTCGCAACCTAACCTAACATAACTTAACTGAGGGTGAGATAGGTTATGTTTAGTTAGGTTAGGTTGCGAAATATCCCTGGGTTAAGTTAGGTTAGGTTAAGTTTGGTTGCGAAATAACCCTCGGTTAGGTCAGTTTCGGTTGCGGAAGACCCCTGGGTTAAGTTATGTAAAGGGGAGGGCCAGCTATCTCATAGACCTATCTACTCAAGCTCCCCTATCAAATACTCTCCAAAGGCGAGACGGCAACCTCTATGAAGAGTGTTACGATTTGTGGTATCCCATCGCCGTATTCCGGACACGAACTCGCCTCCATCACAAAAGCGCCCGCCAATGCAACGATCTATAATCACCGTGGCGGTCACTTTCGGCGGCCGAGCTTCAGCTGGGCGACAGCAGCTGACAGAAATACTTGCGGCCTCGAACATAGTCGCTTTATTCTAAGAATGGCCTCCCACCTTTATTTCCTCATTTACCTTCCCTTAAATCTTGCTCGAAATTTTGCATAATCTTGCGCATTACGTTGCCGACGTGTTTTTCATAAGGATGCTCATTGGCCTTTTGCTTGTCTTTTGCATGCCATGATAGCGTGGCTGTGCCGAAAATGTCCGAACTTACCCGAAGCCTTTAGATCACGTGACCACCTATTACCGATTCGATTTTGTTGGTCAGGTATCATCGAGGTTTTAGTGTCGCCGTCAGTTATGTGGTTATAATTGGGTAGTTGCGTGCTGACATTGATGACCTATTTTCTTCCGTCTAAAGCCTCCTTCCTTCAAGATAGTGGCCGTCTGTCAGCTTTTTGAAGACCTTTCAAGTGAGGTTTGGTTGAGGTTAGGCTGGTTTGGAGTCCTAAGGTTGCAAGATATCTTAAGGCCGATTGGATCATATCGTGTGGATAAGGAACTGGACATCTTAAGGAATTTGGATGGTGGAAATTTATAGCTCTTATGTTGCCACAGCTATTTTTTCAAGTGTTTCAAGATATTTTTGGACTGCAAATGATACATTAGTATGCAAAGCGGTTTGGTCTTTTTTTTAAGAGTATGTTCTTGTCCTAAACTTTTCGTCACAATTGAAGTTTTTTTTAAGTCACCTAACCTTTACAAAATATTTTATACTTAAAAAGGTGAAAGATTGAAGACACCAAAAGTTACAGCGCTTTCCCTACTGGCGGCTTTCTTACCCTGAAAATAATTCATCGAAATCTGTTAAAACATAGCGAAAAAGGATCTACTTAAAAGATATAAAAAACAACTATACAGTACCTTGTTTTTGGGAAACTCCCTCTTGAGCTATTGTTAACGATGTTAACGTCCATTTTTGGTCCATCGTTTTGACTTCCCACGGGACTGTAACTTTGTCAACTCAGGCCTGGCAGTTGGCCTTTTTTGTGCAGAAAAATGTGAAGAATATTTTAGGCTGCAGGATAATGATAGGTGAATTTCTTGCGTAGGCAAAAGGTTGGCGTTTCCTTGAAACGCCTCACATAGTATACGTATCCTCCAAAAAGCTACTTTCCCAGGAATGCTTCACATACATCTCAAAAATACTTCCAAAATCTTTTTTGCTTTGCATCGTAAAATTTACTTGAGTGGTTACTTTAATCATCCTACGATTTTTTTATCACTTGGAACGCGATAACAAAAGCGATTCCTCTTGACTTTTGACCGCATTCTTGTTCAGTTCTCCTTGAAAATATAGTGATTTTCCTCAATTCGTCGTTTGCGGTAAAATTATTACGTTTGCGAAAATAAATTCTTCCGCTTTCGTTTCTATATTTGCGATACTTATTAGCGAATTTCTTTACACAAAAACTCTAATCAGGAATTTTCAGAGACGCTGTAGTGGATTGGGGACCGTGATGCTTTTGTAGTTTCGTCGTTTGTTTCGTGGCTGAATGAATATTACTGCGGGACTTCATGCACAGTACATTTCAAGGGTGCACTTACGGTAAGGTAGGCCTCCCATGAGAGTACACGACCTTCGCGAAACAACATCGTTTCTCTCCTAGGCGCGCGCCTTCCTTTAAGGACGCTTTCTTGTTTGGAGCCTCATTGAACGTCCTTCCATTGTTATCATAAAGCGACAATTAATGTGCTATTTCAATGCAGGTATATAATATCGTGACGAAGGGAAGTTACATCATTGGTGAATACGTTGATGGCATGGTTAAGGTGAATCTTTTTTTATCAGACAGGATTCCTGTCGCAGTAGGCCATAGGGATTCATTATTTAAGGCCTGGTTTAATAGGATTTGATTGTTTCAAGCTTTCATCTTTCAGTGTTTGAGTTTCTAAGTTTTTTCTTCTTCTTTTTTTATGCTCAATTGTGGTTTAATTTTTCATTATATTTCTTAATATTTTGAAGATCAACGACGAAAGACAGCAGAGATTAGGTTAAGATAGGTTTAGTGCATTTTGCATCGCTTCGCTATCGTCCCACAGTTGCCGAACTTGATTCCGCTTACATGAGGCACATGGCTGTCCTCGATTTGTAACGAGCATCTCGCTGTTATTCGATGGGTTAGGTCAATTGCTATGTTCCTCGCTCCATTTTTGTTCCGTGGTATTGCTTGTAACTAGTGGAACAGATAAGAAAAAAATTCAGACTGCAAAATGTACTCGGGAAAAGCAGTCTTGCTTGCAATTAAAACCACAGAAAAAATATTTGGACTCTATTTCTCTATTATATCTTGCCATTTACGTCCAATAATTTCACGGTGGGCCCCAAAACAAGCTCCTAAATGAAAGAATTTCGTGTAAGCAACTGATAAATTTATCAGCATCAGAAAGTGCTTCATGGTAGATGAGATCAATAAGCACTCACAATTTTTTTTCATCTCATTTGAAATTTCATAGTTAAATTTCAAAGGGAAGCTCAAAGTAGATGCAGTGGATCACGAGCGTTAAGCAGTAAAACCTATCTTGTGATGGGAGCAGCAATATGGTGCGGATAGGTAATCCAAGTTGCGAGGTACCTTTTCATAATTTGTGCGTTGGGACGTTTCATTTCGCTTCTATTTTTCGTTGCAAAGCTCTCCAAATGTATTCGTTCCTCGTTGAATGTCGGGCAGTTCCAGCTGACTGCCTACGAGATACATTTTCTCGAATAAATCGATAAAGCCGATTTTTTTCTAAATGGGTAGAAATACAACTGCAGTTCCCCATTAGACAGTCGCAAAGGCTTTCAGCGGCACGTTAATTCGATGTTCCTTTCTACGAAGATCTCAGCGTGGCATTGTTCGTCTGCCCCAACTTACAACTACAGTGCAACTTGGATAATTCGAGCTGTGATTATTCAAATCCCTGGATAATTTGAAGTTTCTTTTTATGGTCCTTTAAATTCCCTGTGCTGCCTGTGTACGCCAATAGTTTTTTGGATGTGTATTTCTATTTTTATTAATATTTTGAAGTTATACCCGTGTCAAAAACAGTAAAGTGTTAGCAAATATTTTTTTTCTTTTTTCTTTTTTTTTTCGTATCTTTACTTCTGTGTATTCCTGAGAGCCTCAATTGATCCAATATCGTTACTATGGACAATTCAATTTTTTTGAGTACCTTCTTGGGCTGTTGAACCTTGAATTAACCAATATCCACTGTATTTATACACTCTTGACGATTATTGGTGACATGTCATTTAGCACTGGATTGAACCCACTACCGCCCGGCGATGCCATTCAGAAACACAAAAAAATATTTTAGAGGGTCTTTTTAGTTCAGTACAGTCACGGTTCAAAAAACCGGTCCTGAAGCAGGCCAATACTTCCATGTCCGTCCCCCCATTGGCTTCATATAAATGGGCTATAAAACACAAGAGGAATAGGAAAACCACAGAAAAACAAGCGCGATCAAATCCGTATTGTCCCAT
>Ga0058701_10003233_pt1 | contig 12808 bp, 6 predicted proteins | sample AgamicOrMae_FD_97039 | JGI IMG/M metagenome (GOLD analysis project Ga0058701, IMG submission 97039) | Agave microbial communities from Guanajuato, Mexico - Or.Ma.e | ecosystem: Host-associated > Plants > Phyllosphere > Phylloplane/Leaf | place: Guanajuato, Mexico | collected 2012-06-04
ATGACTGATTTAATCAGCGAATAACTGCTATGCCACTGAATCCCGGTGACTGTGCGTTTCACTGATTCATGCAGTGAGTTTTCGCCGGGGGAATCAGTCAAGCGCCACTGAAGTCCCGGCTTTTTCCTCAAAATCTCACTGATTCCTGGTGATTTGGGTAGTCACTACTTCAATCAGTGAAAATCTCACTGATTCAGATTTAGAGTGTTCACGGAGGCAGTTGCCTAGCAGCATCATGATCGGTGACAATGCATACCATATTTGCTAGTTCAGGTTAGGTTTGGTTATTACCTAATGAGACTCATTCTAATTTACGTCGTTGTATTCATAACGCAATGCGCAGGAAAAACCAATTCCTCACATTAGAAACGGAACACCTGTTTTAGGGAGATCCTACCTGTTATACTGTCATAAAAGAGTGGTAGTACGTATTTTTTTTATTTTTTCAAGATAGACCGATGTTCAGACACATCAATGGAAAGCTCTCGCCGAGACCTTTTGATGGTTGAACGTAGGTCTATCTTTAAAAAAAATCAAAATACTTACTACCGCCTGCATTGGCACAACAAAAAGAGGGAATAACTTCCTAAAAGAGGTGTTTCGTTCGTTCTGGCTGTTTTTGGTAGCCCTATTAGTAAGTAAAAGGGGAAGGGCGTCTTTGTGTTATTTTTTTAGATACCCTTTCAATTACCATATCAATGGAGATCTCTTGAAGAGACCTTGCCATTGAGTCGTCGATTGGTTTATCTTGAACGGCCCAATCACACTCTTCCCTTGTTATACGATCATACCCAAAACAGGTATGGAACTACCTCAATCAGGGTTAAGCTACTGTGTGAGATTCTCTACACGGTATAAAAGGTTTTGTTATACCAACAAAATCATTTGTTAAAATAAGGACAACAAAAATATTTTGTTACAACAACAAAATGTTAAGTTCTAGCAACAAAACGTTTGGTTGCTGCAGCAAAATTTTTGGTTGCAGCAACAAAAAAAAATGTTTGTTGTCCCTAATTTTGTTGCCGTAACAAAACCATTTTTTTCCGTGTGATAATCCTCATAAGTTATTAGCCAGGATACAGCATATGATATTAAAAAGACCTCTTGGAAAACATGTTGGGGTGGTTTGTCCTGCGTCCTCGCTCCTTTGCATCCTGCGAGGTTCTGCCAACCAAAACGGTGCTCTGAGTGACAGAGTCGGCGACGGGGAGTCAACTCTTATCACTCGAGGGAAATCCGAATTCTTTGCCGACGTCTTTTCCTCCCCTTGCAAAGTCAATGTCAAATCAAATAAACTTAGTTATTTTAGCATAAGTAGGCCTATCCTGCAGAGCGTTCCGCTGATGCCAGTATTTTTGGTGACACGAAGAATCCCAAACACACGCATTCCATATTATTTTTACGGATCCCCTCGGAGCGTGTGGACCAAACGAGAAAAGTCGCAAACGCCAAAGGTCTTAACCGCAATACTAACCTTACCTAACTTAACCTAACCTAACTAACCTAACCTATACGAACTTTGGCGTTTGCGATCTCCTCGTTTGGCGATTACGGACTGGCGCTTGTGGCGTTGGCGCTTATGGTTTTTGGCGCTATCGAATGCCCCCCGAAATATAAGCACGGTACTGTATTTGAGTGCTGAAACTAACATCAATGGTCTTTAATCAGCACTTTCTTTGATATTGTCATTCATTAATGTTTTGCTTTCGAGATGGACTCGATGAAATAAGACCACTAAAGGTGTTTTGTGTTTTTTTTCCTTATTCCTCCGACTTTTTTTTTGGTATTTCCCCTCCGATAAGCACTTTGCATCGTCTATTCAGTACCTGTAGTTATCATTTTCTCTGTCTTATGTTCAGCCCATATTTCGCATCTTTTATTCTATTATAGTAAACGACTTATAATTTCGTAACTGAGGTTAGGTAAATGTTTGTCAGCTCATGTCATGTCTCGTGCCTTATTTCACCAGCGCTTGACTGTCACCGATAAACTGAGAAGTATAAGCGGTTCTAGGCTTGATAATTACAAGTTTTGGTTAAATTAGGTTAAATTACCAGTTAACTTGGTTAAATTAGGTTTCGTGCCTCGGTCCTCGTTTCACTGTCACCCCACTCGGCGGTTTAAGGTAACCTCATGAGGCTGAAATTCTACATTTCAAATTTATAGTTTACCATGAAAGCGGATATGAAATTTTTAGGGCTGGAGAATATCAACGATTACATTTTTTTTTCAACATTATGAAGCCAACTTTTTTTTGACAATGCTTTGGGTGTCTAGAGCTACGTTGTTCCGTAGCGCCATCTGGCATGTTTCATCGACGCAATCAAACATGCCAACGCGCTTTCTCCTGTCATATTCTATTTTTTATGCATCTAAAGCGGAGGGGCATCGGCTTATTCGGCGACTGCACATCGATTGCAAAATCGGCTTGATTGCATTTATCGAAATAAATTCATAACGCAGGCGACCTCCAACGATTGCAAGCAATATTGCAAGGGACTGCAAACGACTGCAAACCGCTATTGCGCATATTTTGTACACTCGACAAAAAACGACCTTTCGCTAATGCCTTTAATTCTAGGAACCGTTCTGGCATCTATTGGGCCATTCTTAACCTCGGACTCGGCGCCATCTAGCGGATTTCGTGGGCCCTAGCGAACACAGTTGTGCTTGGCCAACCAATAGACGTTACGGGCTTTGCCGCCGGAATCAACGACTTATTCGAATCTGCTTCGTCATCAATCAGTGAGGCTTTAGGGACGCCCCCTCGCTTTCCCTCTCCCCTCAGCAGGGCTACCAACCTCATAACGCTCACTCGTAATTACGTATCTCGCCTAATTTACCCCGGCTGACGGCCAGGAGCCCATGGACAGCCCATGGACATTTGACGCCTGCAGGCACCTGACCTACAGCTCGCATTCGATCTCATTATTCCATGGAAATCAAACTTCAGAATCCGGATCTCTTTGATTTGCCCTCTGTTCGTTATCTGGGAATGGGAGCTGGCACGAGTGCATATATATTTTCCTGGCTAGTGAAGTATAGCGTCCTTAATCAAAGTAGAATATTGAACATTGTAAATTTTGTAGGCTCTAATTTCCTGCCTCTTCTTATCAAACCCTAACGAGCGGAGAAGTTCTGAAGCGATGCAGAGAGCATATAATTTAAGTACGCCTAGTTAAACGGTCACCTAGTCTGATGCCACTTAGGAAGCCGCAGCAGGCCGGGCGACAACCAAGAAGGGTGACAACGAAGCGAGGCACAAGACACCTTGATTACTTTAACCTAGCCTACGCGGTTGTATCGCTAATCCTTATGATGTAATGAAATGTTAAACTAGAGATAGAAGATGCACATGTGAAACTGCGAGGGCAACGCAGATCATTGAAGAAACGCTTAAAACTCTGGATTATCTAACAACGGTGTCATTTAGACTAAACAAAAATAGAAACTACAAATTCTCTCATTATGTTTCATATGTTTTTTTTTCCCCGCAACGTATAAGAAGCGAGTCTTGTTTTAGAATCAGTAGCCTAAATCAATCTTCGAATATGTTTTGTTTACAAACGTGTTATGGGGCGCTTTGGCTTAAGGAAGATAGCGAGTCTACGCGGAGACATAGGCTTGGTTAGAGCAACTATATATTATTTGTCGTTATATTTAACAAAATATTTTGGTTGTTTTTATGGTTGGGGTCACCAAAGGCTTGGTTTTTCCTTCTAAAAATTTGGTTACTGTAACAAGAAAAAAAAGAGGTGTGTTATAATGTATGTTAACTTTGTAAGTACGCGGGTTCATCTTACCAAGCCTTTTGAAGTTCTATAGCAAGATACTTAGCTGATTATTTTATCTCATTCATCGAAACATAAAACTCTTTAGAGTCCTGTTCGTCTTGAGCCCAACCGCACAGGCCAGGATTTTCACAATCCTCAATCTCAGTTACACTGCGCAGGTTATACACGAAAAAAAAGGTTTTGTTATACCACCAAAATCATTTGTTTAAATAGGGATAACAAAAATATTTTGCTACATCAACAAAATGTTTGGCTCTATCAACAAAACGCTTGGTTGCTGCGGCAAAATTTTTGGTTGCAGCAACAAAAATTTTATTTGTTGTCCCTAATTTTGTTGCCGTAACAAAACCATTTTTTTTCCGTGCAGCTTTTCTGTTAGTTGAACTGGATTCGCCAAGGTTAGGCTGGGCATGCATTTTCCGAATGGAGAGCTCCGACCAGCGTAGTTATTCGGGAGAGATATATTGTAGTTGCCCCCTTGGCAGCTGATATGTAAATCAGGTCAGAATCCGGAACATTTCCCTTTGTGTAGGATTTCCCACTTCCTGGACATCATTTGATAGAAATCTCCACCTTAATTAAGGTAAATATTCGGCCCTTGTGTCGACATTTGTTAGTCAGATTGCCGCTTAGAATGAAACCGACACGCTCCGTACAAATTTTTTCGTCAGATAACGCAATGTGGTGTTATATTTACACTTATTTTATTTAGTCCACATTTTATTTCCACAATGGGACAGTTGTGTTTTCGAAATGACTCACTCCCGTTGGTACGGACACTGATAATTGAAAGGGTCTTTTTTCTACCTCTGCTTCCACCTGATTTTGCGCGAAGTCGAGCGAGAACGAAATAGAAGGTGTTTCCCTTAACATAACCCAAACTAACCTAACAGTCGACAAGCAACCTGATGTCACATACTTTTCGGCGGCTGCAGACTAACCCCCGAGAATGGTACCTTACCGAGAAAAGGTTGGCATAAGTTTTGGTGACGGTTGAGCAGGCGGGCGATTGCTAAAGCGAGCTTTTAGATACTTAAGGAAGTGACTAGAGGATTGGCGACGATATGTTAGGTTAGATGCTTTTTGCCTAGTTCAGCTTTACTTTGATGACGGGAACTAGAACCATGAGAGATACTGTCATCCCTGTCTATAGCCTGTCCATTTTTTTTCTCAGCGACGAAAATCTATATTTTTAAAAACATTTAAAGTATTTTATGTGGTGTCCATTATTGCCTACATTTAAAATATTGATTCAATAAAGCGCTATTTTTTATTTTGAACCCCAAATTTAGGCGTTTTTGTTTCAAATTAAATTTTTTGACTGCCACCTTGGGCCTAACTCGGTCTTTTTCACTGCAAGAGTGTAATCTGGAAATACAAAAAAAAAAGTTCAACACGCAAATAAATATATATATTTTTTTGCCAAAATTACGATTTTTAGAATCATTTTTTTTCGTGAATTTTCAGTGAATTATATGCATCCCAAAGATGAGCCCGGTAGTGTAATCGCGCCTCTTTTCACTGTAATACGATCTGTTCCTTGCCCGTATCACTTGATTCGAATCCGCTAGGCGAGGCGAGACGTTTGTCGGCTCGCCGATACCCGCCGCTCGCCGCGCCGTCATCCGCCCTGCTCCGCTCAGCTCTGCTAAGTTCCGCTCAACTCCACTCGGCAATGCCTCTGGCGCTCCCGGTAGCTCTACTCATTAAATTGACATTAGTTGGTGATCGTCTCATGAGACGTTCTAGGCGGCTTCAGGGGCCTCTAGGCTACTCCAATAAAACTCCGCTTTTTCGACATAAAATTTAAAAAGTTGGCACTTTCCACCTCTTGTGAGGTACGGTAGTCGGAAACCCTAGCAGTGATAGTGGATCAAGGCACAATAGTTAAATCTGAGATTACCTAAACTGACGATCGCTAAACCTGATGATAATTACTCCCGGCAACAGTAATTGCCACCGAGAAGTAACCGACGATCAGGCGACACCCAAGTGGATCGGTCGCGAAGCGACGCACCAGGAACATAACTCAAATCATGGCAGATTCCATGAGGTTTTGTTGTAACCAATCGTCACCGTATAATTCGAGTTAGGTTGGATGCTTCATGCCTCGCTCTGTGGTCGGATCGGCTTTGAAAGATGGAACATACAAGAAATACACTGTAAAGACAAATTAGTTAAAATATACTAAAATGTAACATTTTAATCAAAGTTTTAATTAAAATCGGACCATTGATTCCTTTCTGTGGTTCGGTTTTGATTGAAAATTAGTGGATACCTCCTGAGAATCAGTAGATTTCCACTGATTCAGGTTTAGACTGTAGAAAATGGAGCATGTGAAACACATGGATGAAACTCGGATGAAATCCCATGTTTGGAGGAAAATGCCTACAAGGAACCGTTTCGGAAGTGGAGCGGTATAAACGCGATAGCCTAAACAGAGAGACACTTAATTTTATGCGGAATCCCAAAAGATGTATCTCTTCCATGACGCCTTTGTTTTTTACTCTAATAAATATTAATGAACAATAGTGTCGGATACAATTTCGTCTGGTTCCGTTAAACGAACAAGATCCGAAGGATATCCATCAAAAATAAGAAAAAAAATCCGGCGGTGTTTTTATTAATGTGTCTAAGTTCTGGAAGAACTCGGGATGATAAATTAGGGCAAGAGACGTCACGTACAGTCTACGTCAAAAGTCTGGGCGTCCTTCTGTACAACTCTCGCTTGCAAACGAAGTAACAAATTATCACACTGACTTGTGAGTCCATGACGAAGTACACTCTAGGTTAAAAAGGTCGGATTTTCCACCTCTGTATGTTCCACCTTGGTTCAGACTTATTTTGTGGATTAACGACATAACGAGAGATTACAACCGCTTTATAGTTAAGCAAGGTTCGGTTGTTCCTTGTGCCTCACCTTACTCTTCTGTTACCTAAACTGATGCCGCTGATTTTCGTAACCGTTGACAGGAAATAAGAGGGGTCAGACTTGGCAACCGTTTTGTTAGGTTAACGTTGTTTTGTTGTCTTGTGCCTTGCTCCCATATTCCATTGCTTCTTTTGTCGACGAGATGTAAAACACAAGTGGAGGAGAATCAGACCTTTTAAACCGACAGGCTTTTTTCGGTTTTTAGTTGCAGTTTGATAAGCATAGAAATGAAAATTACAAGAACACTTTTTACGCGGTATTGCGATTTAACTCGGCTACATTAATCACTGTAGGCCTATTTCTTAGAAGAGGCTGGATACAAATGGTGTCATTATAATGGTTTAACAAGTGTAATTAATGTTCGTTATTATTGCGAGTTCTTAACGACACTTTCGCGTTCACTCTCGAAGCCCCAGGAAGCCCGTGGCAACTTGCTCCCCTTTTGCTACAGCAGTGGCCCCTTGATACTTTCAGTGGAGAAGTTTGAAAAGTTGTTAGGTTAGGTGAAGGTTGTTGCTTAATTTACGTTAGGTTATCGATTATGTAAGGTGAGCTGAACGAAGATTACCAAGGTTATTTTGGAATTGGGGCTTATTGACCAAGGCTAACGTTTACTTCGGGCGTGTAAGAAAAATAACCCAGGATGAGTAGTTACCTTAGACGAGGTTTGATCAACTTCCGCGTGTCGCTGCATTTTTTATCTCTTGAGCTGTATTCTGGTTTGACCTTGTGTGCAATACAGGGAAACTTCCTCAGCGTAGGCGATACCCTGTGCTTCGCTCCGCTATCGCGTGATGAAATTTAGAACACGAGTAACAGTGTTTCCTTCCACGTAGTAAAAAGTAACATCTGTTTTAGGGAGTTCTAAACTGTTTCGGGTGTGCAAATAAAACGATGGTTTACGTATTTTCATTATTTTTTAAGATAGACTTATGTTCAGCCACATCAATCGAAAGCTCCCGCCAAGACCTTTCGAATTATGTGGCTGAACATGGGCCTATCTTGAAAAATAACCAAAATACGCACTACTCCTTGATTTTTTAAGATAGACCTATGTTCAGCCACATCAATGGAAAGGTCTCGCCGAGGCCTTTCGAATCTTAGGACTGGACATAGGTCCATCTTGGAAAATAACCAAAATACGCATTGCTCCCTCATTTTTCAAGTTACCTATGTTCAGCCAAATCAATCGAAAGGTCTCGCCGAGACCTTTCGAATCTTAGGACTGGACCCAATTCCATCTTGAAAATTAATCAAAATACGTTCTATCCCCGTTTTAATTTTACCATGAGACGGACTCGTCTCATGATTTTACACCCACAACAGATGAGAACTCCTTGAACAGGTGTCTCGTTTTTAATGTGCAGTCATTCCTCTGGAGCTTTCAACCTTTGAAATTTTTCGTGACGAGAAACGTGCGTGCGGTTAACAAAATAATATGGCTGTATGAAATCCGCTCGTCTGATATTATTCCGGTGAGCGTAGGCCTGGGCTACGTATTGGGGTGTGTTTCGGAACTGCCCCTTGGGCACCGAAATGAAGCGGGGGTTGTCGGCCAAGCCGCCCGGCTGTGACCAGCGCTGGGCTAGCTGGGCCCGCTGGGCTGGCAGGGACGTTAAGGCCATGTTTTGGGTCGCCCGTTATCCCTCTGAAATGAACCTATGGATACGCTCTGGGAATGATCCGCTCTGATTAAGTTAGTGTGGACCGCGCTGCGAATTTCGAAATTCATATTTTGAACCTCGTGTTTTATATCTTTCGTCGCAAAGCCAAGTGAAGGGATGCCGGAGCGACGTAAGGGATATCCAACTAATCTAATCTAAATTATATTAAGGCCTCCGTACGTGTGCGGAGCAAAAGGTTCATGGCACGTAACCTACACTAGGTTAATATGAGAGGTTGTTTACGGTGGATTCTTATAATTTAATGTAAGATTGATTTAACCAATCCAGCATCATTGAACACAACATCGAAATAAAAATATAATACGTTATGTGGTGATTATCATTGACTAGCTGCACCGTAAAAATCGTCATGAACGCACTGAAAATAGCACAAAATCTCTCAAGTTTAGATCTTGTTTTTTAAACCTCCTCTTGTGAAGGTTAACCTCACTGTGTGGGGAAGTTCGTCGTACCACAAAAGTTGTTTTTTTCCGTGTTCCTTTTTGCTCGTCTTTATCAAAAGTTTTACCTTACTTTCTGCTTAAGTCCCAATTTTTTAGTTTCCTCTTTAACAAATGGTTACCATATTTCCCTTCCGATACTTCTCCTATTTCTAAGTCACTTTTTTGGACGTTTCTCGGACTTGAGAGGGTTTTCTCCGTACCCTCCCTCCACCCCTCTTCTTCCACTTGTTAATTTTTGTGAGTTAAGGCAAGTGAGAAGAGAGCGTTGTTGGCACGAAAATGGCTTAATTTGCCGTATCAATTGTTGGAAGAGGTCAGGCGATGTGACCAATTGAGTTGTCGTCCAAGTGCGTTTGTACCACATGTGGCCTGGCTGGCGACCGAGGGCACAAATTGTCAAGCCGCGGCGAGCTGCCGCGAGCCGCCGCCAGCCGCGGGGAGAGATGTAATAAAGGGGCGAACAAAAGTCATCACTTCATTACCTTAACAGGTTCGTTGACGCCAAATAGCTGGGCTCTTAATGAAACGAATTCAGCTACTGGTCGAGCCTCATGGAGTGGATACGAGGCCCATAAGAACCGGTCACAGCCACCGACCTCCAACGCCGCCTCGATCGACTCATTATATTCGACCAATAAAGTCACCATGGTCGGAGAACTTGGGGTCGTAAATGGAAACGCTCAGTCCGAGAGGACCAATCTTCACCCCCACGAATTTTCAAAAATGCGTACGAAAGCCACGACTTCCAGTACGGATATTTTCCACTAGGTATTTGAGATAAGGGGGGCATTCGATAGCGCCAAAAGCCACAAGCGCCAGTCCGCAACCGCCAAACGAGAAAAGTCGCAAACGCCAAAGTTCGTATAGTTTAGGTCAAGTTAGGTTAAGTTAGGTTGGGCTAAGTTAGGTTAAGTTAGGTTAGGTAAGATTAGTATTGCGGTTAAGACCTTTGGCGTTTGCGACTTTTCTCGTTTGGTGGTTACGGATTGGCGCTTGCGGCGTTGGCGCTTGGGGTTTTTGGCGCCTATGACAGCTACCCTGAGAAAAGTACCACTTTAGGGTGGGTTATGTTAGGTGAAGTAGAATAGCATGATTTATAGATTGTTAGAAAATATTGAGTTCTGACACCAGATTTATAAGGGTATCTGTAGTTTGAGTCACTTTTTGCGTCGCTTTGCTGTCGTCGCTCGATTAGGCATCGGAAAATAAACACGAGTGTTTAGGAAACGCACGCTTTCATATCGAAGGAACCAGGTTATGGGCCTACAATTGCTGGTTGTGAGTCGCAAGGGAAACCTGGGCGTCGATTCGCGTCGTTTTGCGAATCCATTTTGAGCCGCTCGCAAGGTGAATCGCACCGCGTTGATTGAGTGATTAGGCTGAATCAATAATTTGACTTGCAGCGGATTACGGGGCAAATCTGTAATGGCAGAGGAGATAGGGGATCTCAGCCAAAAGAAATGATTCCGTTTTTTATAGGAGAGGCCACCAAGCGAGGCGTGTGCTGCCGTGGAAAATATCCGGATCGTAATGTGCAATCTGCGCTTGAAAATGGCTGTTTACTAACTTTCCAACGACCTAAAAGCTTGCTATTTAACACATTTTTAGTGGTCTGATGGAATAGCTAGATCTTTCGAAACTAATGTGTTTTCATCGCTAAGACGTTGCATTTTCTACTCCTTGTATTCTAACTCTCGTCGCTGAGTGGAGCGCCAGCGAAGCGGGGGACAATGCACCTTAGGCCTACCTAAAGGTCGTGCGTAGCTTAGCGTTGGTTTCTCGGCAGCAGCAGCCTTTAGGCATCAAGCTTGGTGACAGCTAAGTGGACTGATAGAGGAGATAGGAACATAGAACCTAACCGAAGCGACCAATCTTAGGTTTAGGTCAAATTAGGTTAAGACGGTCGTCCTTTACTTCGCTCCGCTCTTTTTTTTAAATCAGGGTATCACAGTAAAAACGAAACACATATTTGAGGGAGTTCTTCCTGGTTCTGAGTGTGGAAACGAACCGGGGTAAGTATTGCGGTTTTTTTTTTCAACATAGGCCTATGTTCAACCACATCAATGGAAAGCTCTTGGTGAGACCTTTTGAATCATATGGCTGAACATAGGTATAGTCTATCTTGAAAATTAACCAAAATACGCATTCCTCCCTTATTTTGCCAGATAGACCTATGTTCAGCCACATCAGTTGAAAGGTCTCGGCGAAAGCTTTTGAATCTTATGGCTGAACATAGGTATATCTTGAGAAATAACCAAAATACGTATTGCTCCCTCATTTTCATTCAGGATAGACCTATGTTCAACTACATCAATGGGAAGTTCTCGGCGAGACCTTTTGAATCATATGGCTGAACATAGGTATATCTTTAGAAATAACCAAAATACGCATTACTCCCTTATTATTCAAGATAGACTTATGTTCAGCCACATCAATTGAAAGTTCTCGGCGAAAGCATTTGAATCTTATGGCTGAACATAAGTGTATCTTGAAAAATAACCAAAATACGCATTGCTCCCTTATTTTTCTAGATAGACGTATATTCAACCACATCAATGGAAAGCGCTCGTCGAGACCTTTTGAATCGTATTGCTGAACATAGGTCTATCTTGAAAAATAATTAATTCACGTGCTTACCCCTTTTTATGTTTTCACATCCAAAACAGGTAGGACCTCTCTAGAACGTATGTTTCTTTTTTCCAGTTACGAGAGGTTGGAAATGCAACCTTTAAAATTGAGGCAGGAGAAGTAGAATATGCAATCCATAAAATTGACCAAACGTGTCCTCTCTGCTAGAAGTCGGTGCTGAGTTTTTGAGAGTAATCGTGAATGGAACCGAGAGCGCGGAAATTCGCCCCTCAATGTGGCGCCTATTCGCCGGGCGTTGCGCGCCGCTAAAATTGGACTACTCGATTGGAACATTGCCGATGAAAGCAATCACGCGAAAATGACAAAACAACCAAATCGTTATAAATGGGCTCATCTCTCAAATGGGTGATGCGTAATGCTCCTCCAAAACCGATTCAGCCCACATTCCTAAAATAGTCCTGATGTTGCTTCTGGGGCAGAGTTAAAGTTTGGCTTAAGAGAGCACGTAGTTTAAGTCAACTTCGGAAAAGCTCTCGTTTATAGTCGGACTTTGACTGCGCTTCTAGGCTAGTTACGGAATTAAAGTAGCTAAAAAGCGGGAACTTCGTTCGTATGGTTTCATGGACGAACGACGACTTTCTAGAGATCTCTAGATTAAGCCTCGAGGCATATACAACGCCTCGACATTGTTTTGAATTAATTCAACCTGTATTCAGAACTTATCTCTAAAAGTATCTACGAAAACTTATCTCGAAGTGATAATATGTTATTCTTTGACGCAGCATACATTTCTCTGCCTACATTTATTCCGGAACTATTTTCTGGAATAAAGGTAAATCTGGATGTTTTATCTTTGGCTAACAAAAATAAAATGTTCTTTGAGCGAAACGTTACTTACAACAAACAAAAGAAGTGTGGTATCTCAATTTAAAGAAAAAAAAACTTGGTTCTTTAAGAAAACTTCCACTTCTATCGGCAAAAGGTACGGTTTTAACAGCCAAAATCATGTGCTATTATATTTTGCTTTACATATCTTGTTGATTTACGAGTGAAACTCGAATCCCCGAAAACAGCCACTGGACGAAAAAAAATATCATATCGCGATTTGGCCGTCCCAAAGCGATTCAAACCGCAAAATTCGGATTTTGGCAGCAACGGAAACGGCCGACAGGACGCGATCTAGCGGCTTTCTTTTCTACGAAAAAGCGATGCGGCAAAGTTGAAGTTCCAAATCGCAATAAGATACACAATTCGGTGTACACTTATATAAGACTCACAAAACTAGCGAGATTAAATGTGAAAATTTGATTTTGTAGTATTTTGTTTTTTTTAGTATTATTCATAACCGGTTAAGTCGATTTAAAT
>Ga0058701_10003234_pt1 | contig 12808 bp, 8 predicted proteins | sample AgamicOrMae_FD_97039 | JGI IMG/M metagenome (GOLD analysis project Ga0058701, IMG submission 97039) | Agave microbial communities from Guanajuato, Mexico - Or.Ma.e | ecosystem: Host-associated > Plants > Phyllosphere > Phylloplane/Leaf | place: Guanajuato, Mexico | collected 2012-06-04
ATTGACATGTGGTAGAGAATGCAAATTGTGACAACTGAGCCACCAATATGCAAGCTAAAGAGCGCCGTCTTGCAAAGGCTACAATCTTGACCCTTGTGGGCCCCAGAGTGCGGGGCCTCAATAGCTAGTGGGGCCTGTGGTGAAGCAAGCAGAGCCATAATCGGGCTGTGTGTGCTGTCAGCAGCTTATGTATACATTGTTGTAGCTTTTGTAGAAAATTCAGTGGCCTAGCATGAGTATTTGTATCCCAGATTGATCTCACATTGAATAGGGCTAATTTGATTCTGGGACCCTTGTTGACAATTTGCTCAAAGATGGTCAGCTCGCACTGCGAGCTAACCAGTCATGTGAGCTCAATGAAACTTTGCACACTTATGACAGTATAGATGCACTATTGATTGTTAGCCTATTTGTGCCTCTTGGATCAATAATGCATCCACAAGAGAGCAAAATGTTTAAACGCTTTGGGGCCTCTGGTGCACGAATGCGAGCTGAATGGAAAAAAACACAATCATCACACTATAGTCTACTAGTTGAACAACCGCTATGGGCAAACATTTTTACCTCACACAACTAAAAGCACACTTTCAAAATTGTTACACATAATTAGCTAAAGGGGCCCCTGGATGATAAAACAGTGATGACAGAGGCAGCAAAATTTGTCCAATCATGCGCAATGGTCTATGTATACTGTGTGCAGTGTGACAAATGCTCTCATTCCACTAGCTTGGCCCTCAAGAGGGCTACTTTTTTTTCACTCCAGCCAATCTGGTGCACGATCCAGATGAGCCAGAGATCCAACTAATGCTGCAACCTATTGGTCATGTTACAGTGCATATGTGGTCAAACTTGCATGTCTCTATGACAAAAAGTTGCTCCACCACACGAGGTGGACTTTTACCACACCGGCGGCCAAGTGAGCCAACTCGCGCAACTATCACATCATAGCTTCGACCGCCTCTAGTGTAGCCAGCGACTAGAAATTCACACACAAGTCACATATTGTCACTAATACTTGATACAGCATGATAAATAGACAAAGAGTCCCTAAACAAAGCCTCAATGGCACCTAGATATCTCATGCCGAGTGGTCCTTGGGGGACCACTTTGCTTCTCAGACCAGTGTTCACCAGTGCGATGGCCAGTTTGTGGCCTTGCGAAAGTCTGAGAGCAAGTTCACACCTCTGTGAGCACTAAAAAGGGCATTAGTATGCATGATGCCCAGCTAGTAGGATGCAGCATCTGCAGATGGGTATGGAATCTCTTTGTAAGCTATAACGAGCTTGAGCTCATTACTTGGATCATGCGCGAGGCCATAGTGAGAGTTTGTGCACCATTGGAGCGGCTGCTTGTGTGTATTTGAGGTGAAAGGATGGGTAGGCATCAGTGGGCAAGGCAGGGATGGTTATGGTGCAATAGATAGGGTTTGCGAGAATCTAGCACTCCCACGTAGCGTATTGTTGCCATCAGCTTACCTGTTGCTTGTTTAGAGAGACCAGGCAGAGCTTAGAGGCTGCTAATTGAATGGATAGCTACAGAGAAGGAGGCGGCGGGATGGCTGCTATATGGTAGCCCTGATAAAGGCGGGTGTCTTGCACTGGACGCTTGTTGCACGAATCGGAGCCTCTTACAGTGCCCCTCTTTGCGGCAAGGAGGCTAGTTGTTGCGGCCAGACGAGCCTTTAGTTCGTATCGAATGCATGCCAGGAGCAGGCTGGAGCCACAAATTGGAGTCTAGATATCATGCACGGACCCGCTCTTAAGCACTAGCGCACTGTTGCTATCGTGCGCTATTCTGCCATTCAATCCGCAGAGCGTCTCCGTTTCAAATTCTGAGACGATTTTGGCACCTTAATAATCAAGCATCGATATCTTCGCAACCAATTGAGCTAGGCAAAAAGTGATCATATCAACCTATTGCAAAATACATACACTATACAAGTATACAGTCTGCTACATCATAATGCCTTTTGCGCGGCCCCTAGTGGGGTAAGACAGATTTCAGCCCTGGAGAGAGCACAAATCATGGAGACTACATGTATGCATTGGGTAAGATCTATGCTGCCCAGAGACATCCAGCCCGACAAAAAGACACGAAAGGGTGGCGAGACCCGCCATTGAATTTGCACTGTCTGTCCCGAAGCTCACAAGTAAGCAGCGACGCTTACCTCCGTTACAACTTCCGTTTCACTTTGTCAAATTCAGAATCTCAAACGTATCCACGTGAAACGCTAGAGTTTCCAAGCTTGCTCAATTGTGCATATCTGCGTATAGGTGAAATTCTGCGATCGCTCAAAGGCACGAAAATTCAGCCGTTGTATCTCTTCAGCCTTTGCACTCCCCCCTCAATCCTTTCTCTACATCCAGAAAATATCTTGTGACAAGCATTCCAAAAGCCACCATTCCAGGGACAGTAGTTTTCTTTGAAGAGCGCACAACTTCATAGGCCAGACAGACGGTTTGGTGTCAACAGGAAAATCGGTCGATTGAACCAATTAATTCCGCACGATGAACTATGATCGTCTCGACCCTATCAGCAAATGGATATATCAGTTTCTATGCAGGAAACTACTGGTTGGCTCCATCGATCTGCAATTCAAGCGTTTCAAGGTCATTTGTCTGTCAACATATCAGGATGTGCACAGAGGACTGTCACATGATTACGTAATCAGACTGTACCCGTAACTAGGAAACACGTTCGATGAAGCAGACAGCGCCCATCATGATTGGTTGATTAGCATTCCCGACTTGTGGCGAGATGCTTTCAGAGAGTGTGAGAACCTGATAGTTCTGATGTCCATTTGTTGATGTTACAGGATTCGATTTGGAATGAGTCAGATGAAGAAGGAGGTGGAAAAATGTTGGCTATAAATAGGACTATTGATTAACCTGCTTGTTTGACAGCGTGAGAGACTCGACATAGGAACAAACTGTCTCGAGGTCTAAAAAGGATATTATCTTCGAAAGTGCTACAGTGCAAGAATCTGTCCGTCAAGATGTCGCTTAGAAGATTAGTCCCCATTTTCTTGACTTTCAGTCTTGTCGGTAAGTTGCAGGGTCGATTCAATAGCACTGAACTTCATTCCCCAAAATTGGTTGTCGGTTTCCGACAACTGTTGATAGTCCTTCATCTTCGTGCTCTAACTAAGCATGAAATCAATTCTGCCCATATGTTGAACTCATGGAACCATAAGGCGCCTTTGCCAATAATGGGGTCAAACATACGATGAAAAACGATGCCAATCTGGTGGAAACAACCAATGGGTTTGCCCTGAACTCGCCGATCTTGGAGCGGAGCAATATGAAATGGTGAGTAGATGATAATCCAGCGCCCAAGCAGAATCAGCATGCCGTTTCATCTAGACAAATCTAGAGGGTATAGTCAGTCTAATACATATACATTCACTCTACAATCGATTTAATCCTCAACCCGCGCTGATTACATATCGTCAATTAGTGTCTCATTCAACGGAGACGAGGTGACATTCGTGGATCCAGTTTGCACGGTAACCACCTCGAGCAAGCAACAATTGTCTTCCGAGCAGGAAAATCTCATCTCCACCGCCAAGAGAGATGTGCACTCGGTGGAGATGGAACAATCTTCAAGTATTTACGCAAATCAAATACGCTCAGCCGTGGTAAATTACTCGACAGACGGCGTGATACGATCCTCAGCTTCTGGCAACAATCAGGGACATTCCACATTCACCCATGCCGGATTTGAGGCTGTCAAATACGATGACAACAATCTGTCTCTGATGACTCCAGATATGCCAATGAATGTCGAAAGAATCTTCCTTAGCAGTGGAGTGGTGACATTTGTTTACCGCGACGGCAGAGTTCTGATGAAACCGAGGAATTGCATGACAGCCGAAGAAGAAGAGTTAAGTAAACAGGCTCGAGTCCGTGTCATTGAAGAGGAGAAGCGATTTCGCCGAGAAATGGATCAAAGCATGAATGATATGAGAGAAGGAATGAGGAGAGACAATGAAGAGTTTCGGCGACAAATGGATAACATGCGAAGCAATTTGGAGGAGAGTATGAGGAAAATGCGGGAGAGGCTCAGAAATATGTTCGGCTAACTTGTTAGCACTCGTCCAATGGATGCTAAACCAAAATCTGGCGTCGGTGACTAAGCCTAGTCCTTCCTCACTGTTTGAAACAGTCACAAAATGTCTCCAATTGGTCGTCGCGAACCTTTCCGCATCCGAATGCGATCGGGATGAACTGACAGATTTCTTAAGTAGAATTAAACTCTTAAAAAGTTGACCTCTGCTTGTAGTACCCAACACGTTTTCTATCGCGCCATCGCAGGAGGTGATCCACGATTTTTCCAATCTCTGGCCTATCCTGTCAATTCGATCATTTATCGGATCTTATTGATGACACAATCTGCAGTTTCAAGGTGTAGCAAATCCTATGAATCCAGACGTACGAAAGTTGAGAGAGATGCACTCGTGCCTAACTGAGCGGCTTCATGCTGACCTGGATACTGAGTTGGTGACTCAGGAAACAGTGAGAGCGCGCCAAGATGCTACACCTTCGTACAAAAAACTTGTGAAGCCGGTGGAATGGTCCAGCTGCGCAGTTCTTCCTCGGCCTTTCTACCTCTCCGGTTGAGGCATAAGACTTTCATCTTGGCCAGGTCTTGGCTGCTCAAAATGCCTGTTGGTAGTTGAACAAGTCTGCTGGATGCTGCCCTCCGAGACTGCTGAAACGCCACTACCGTGCAACTAGTTTCGATCTCAGACAGGTTTCATCTTGTTGCCTCATCCAAGATGAAAACAAACTTTCACCTCGCCCGGCAGCGGGTTAGTCTTTAGACTGTTTGTTGTTCGTGCAAAGTCAAAATGAGTAATATTGAATGCCAAATTCGTGGAATCAGAACATTCCTAACAAAATGATTGCCTTCGATATTGGAATCTCATAAGAAACTATCCAGGACGAGGGAGTATGTTTATTTTCCATATCTTGCAGTGCAATTTCAAGGTTTCCTCATTGTTCCGTAAATGATATTACAAATGCCGGTTGACAAACACTGATGTGCAACCTGTTGATTCGGAGGCATCCTCATTTGATTCGTAATGTCGCCGTCCAACACTGAGGGGGACAAATTGAGCTCAGGTCCCGCCGGGCAGTCAAGCGGCCCAAAGGATGCTCTTAATGAACCTTTGCTGGCCAGGAGTGAAGCAAAATACAAAGAAACACTATTAGAACTGAAGTCAGCTGGCTCGGTGCTACGCTCGGACTTGAATCAGCCAGCTGTGACAACGAAACCGGAATGGTTCGATGCAACATTGTTCGAGAGCGCCAAGGCAGTCTATTCGGAGCATTTCATGGCAATTAACTTTGCACATTTGTCTGGTTTGTTATTATTAGTCCGTGTTGACTCTGTCTTTAGAACACTCAGCTCCACCGGCAAGTCTGACTCCGTGTCCAAACTATTCAATCGCTACTATCAGACAATAATCCATGTGAAAAAATGGTACGAAGGCGACATCTTCGACGAGAACAGCGAGGCCCACAGGTCGTTGCTCATTGTTCGTGGGATGCACAACCAAGTCAGCCGTAGTCTCAACAACTCAAAAAAGGGCTCCAAAAGCAACCTTAACGAGTCCGCAAGTTCCCAATTCAACGCTAATGAAGGAGAAAGCGTGGACTTTAATGATAACGAAACGATCAGGAACAAGATCAACCAGAGAGAGGATGAGGGGCGGCCACAGAAGGGGGTTCACATCTCACAATACGACATAATGATCACTCAATTCGCCTTTGTGGGCTTCATTGTGATGCACGCCAAGTCGGTCGGCCTGATAGAGAAATTCGACGAGTTTGAGCTGAGGAGTTTGCTGCACTTTTGGAGAGTGATCGGATATTATTTGGGAGCCAGTGACAAGTTCAACCTGTGCTCGCGAAGTCTTGACGATATCCAAGGATTGTGCGAGAGCATCACTGATTGCGAGTACAGACAATCCATCGCAGCCAACCCGATTTCCTCCTCGCCAGGCATAATGAGTGTCAACATATTGCGGTCAGTCAAATTTATACCCATGCTTACCATCTATGGAATGCTTAAATACCTTTATGACTTGCTCAGAATTGACACCGCCGAACTGGAAGCCAAATCGTCTAGATACTCGAGACTGAGTCACACACTGATCAAATTGGTCATGACCAATTTGCTGGCCTACAAACCTTTGAGGATATTCAACAATTCCTTAACTCGTCTGAGTGTCTATATAGTGGGCAAATTTCAGGATCATTTCGTCAGTCACTTGGAGAACAAATATGGCTCAGATCTAAAGGCCATGTGAAGAGGGAACGTTTTCGACTGAAATTAGCTCAAAAGTAGGAAATTTTTGTCAATTTTATTCAAAATTTTATTCTCTTCAAGTATTGACAATGTGCCATAAAATTAGGTTCTGATTTTTGTCCTCAGGTATGGTGATACATTACATGAGGGGAAATATACTCACAAATTTACTGTGCGCCGTTGTTGCATTATCTTGAAAGTTAGCCTCTGAATAAGTCACTTCCGCTATTCAGCTGTTGCACTAGTCCAACTTGAGCACTTGGCCAAAGAATAATGGTAACTTCTTGAGTCTGATCATGTACATGAATGGATTCTCGACATAGATGTTGATAGGTGCATTACGACTGGTCATTAGACTCATTGCAACCGCCCGCATCACAGTCACTCCAGCAGCTTTGATACCATACTTCGTTACCTCGATCATCGCCTGATGTGTCACTTTGTCCACAGAAACTCCACCCTGTTCCATCATCTCAGAAAGATCACTGTTAGATCTTTCGAAGATTGTTTTAAGTCCCAAAGATTTCAAAGGCTGAATCAAATCGAGGTTCTTCTCGAAGCTAAACTTTGGCATCCTAAAATGTTCGATGAAAGCCGAGCTCTCGTCGTGGTAAGTATCTAGCGTTCCGAGAACTCTCGCCAACATAGTCGGATCTGTAAGCAGCTTCTCGCTTAGGGCCACAAGTTCTCCGCCTTGTCCAGCATCTTTTGGTTCAATGATTACCATGTTTATATCACCTTGAAGAGGTAGTTCCACGAGACGGAAATTCAAGTCCGTTATCGGCTTCATCGAGTCCTTGTCCAGATGAGATCTAATCTCCTGACGCTGTTGCCACTTGTATTCCAACTTGTCGGCGGGTGAAAACTCTATCAACTTGCCTCTTATGTCTCTATTAGCCAAAGATTTGCCCTTCACCGGTTTGCTCTTGATGCCAAAATTGTGGAACACCTCTTCGAGTTCGCCCTCATAAAAGTCATCGAACCAGAAGGCCTGAAGACGAACGGCACTTATTAGGATGGCTGAAAAATCGTTGGTGAAGTCTCTTTCGGACAGAATATCACTCTGGAAACCAGCTTCCTTTCCCCACTTGTTGATCTTCTCCACAACTGGAGTCACGGTTTCCTTCTTCTTGGGATCGATAGGTTCAGCTAGAGACTTGTAATACTCGAGGCTCCTGTCTGAAAACTGCTTCTTCAAACTTTCTCCACTTTTCACGATGATTGTGTTGTAAAAATCAACCACTGGTGGCTTCTTTGCATGGCCAAACCTAGACCCTTGTGTCTGGGATTTATTCAGAGCGTTCATACCAATTCTGTTGATTTCTTTAAAATTTTCAATCACTGATTTATAGGAGCTGTGGAAAGTATCCAACTCCTGTTGAGTGGCATTCTCAGAATAACCTAGAGCCTTAATGAGCTCTTTCTCAGTGACAGTGTCCCTTTGAGCTGCTAGCGACAGCTGACTTAGAGCACAATGAATAGATATTGGGGATATGATAATATTATCATCCTTGTATTTCAGTTGCTTGACTAATTTTCCAGTGAAATGTATCAATGGCTCGATGAGGCGGTCAGTTGGCAATTTTTCGGCCATTTTTGCTAATTGCTGGTTGTTTTCACCCTGACAATCATCATCGCATTTTGCATTTTTATCCTCGCAACGCGCAGCCGAACAACTAAAGGCCACCACGAGGAAGACTGTTAGAATCAAAGTTTTGCTTAACATCTTTTTTCACGGTATGTTTGTCGTCTTGTTCACTTGACTGTTATTCAATGAATGAGCTTTGCGCGTTTCGTGACCGAGAATCAACTGAATGAAATTTGTGTAAGAACGAATAATCGCGAGCTCGACGGCGGAGGCGAATCAACTCTCGTCAGTCTCCCAACATTGGACCACCCCTTGGGCACGCATGGAGAAAAACACTCGTAAACATTTCAGAGGTTTGTTAGCCATTGGTTTTTTCTAAACTATCTAAACCTTCCAAAGTCAGCGTTTTTGATTGCGCTAGATTACCACATTAGTCGGCAGTCCACCAGCAAGTGCTGCACGCGCCAAGAAAACCCCTCAGCTCCCACATCTCTCTGTCAGCCACTGAATCAGCGTTAGTCATTGTAAACAGACAACTTGTTACTGGTTATTGATGGGGCTTGGTAATCTGCCCAAAAGTTTCACCTTTACTTCGAATCTAAATGAGCCGAGCCGTTTCGCCACGTTTCTGTTGTCAGCATCAGCAGCCTGGGCTCACTATCATTGGCGATGCATGGAGAGGAAACGATAACTAGGTTTAGTTTGCGTAAACAAAATTGTAATGATTTTACAGACCAAAAACTGTCATTGCGACTGTCGAGTCTCGATGAGTTTCGATGGCAGCGATGAAGAAGGTAAACTGCCTCTTGTTGATGTTTGCAGAAGTAGCCCTTCAGTCTAGTGGCGCTTCGATAAAGCTACAAAAGCACATTTTAACTTAAGTATGAACACTTTGTGAATGTGTCGAGAGGGCGCATTCCGAAGGAAATATACGGAAAGTAACGAGATTTCTCAGGTGTACTTATTTCGACTGAATGGCTTAGCATGGGTTCGAAGTTTTACGCAACCCCTAGTCAAATTCTCAAGGCAGTTTCGTCTGTCTTAACCAGAGAAGTCTACTCCTCGGTATTCCCGTCTCTAGATGTTTTAGCGACTGCATGATGTGCCGGTCTCATCGCTCTAAGCACTGGCTTCCGCTCTCCTAAGTTGTTTGAAAATGACCGGTTTCAGGTGAGTTCAATCCTCAGGGGATGCTACTGGCTGGTGGCAAGATAGTTTGAGCTGTTCCCCCGCAGCTCCTGAGAGTGAGGCCATGGGATTGGTCAGTGGTTCAGGATGAGTGCGGGGGAGTGTTGGAAAATTGTGGCGGAGGCTTATAGAGATCGGACGGGTTTGGCTCGCAACTATCTTTGCGGGCCCCTCTGCAATGAGTGATGCGCCTTAACGCCGCCGCTCGTGGACTCCAGCGACCGCGCCGCCCTGGTGGCTAGTCATTTTGCCCACTCAAGCCCGCACATTTAAAAACCCTCTTGATTGGGCAGATCAACAATATTACTGTGTCCCTTAAGATTTGTCTATTATGGATCCCCAAAAAGCCAGAGTGAAGGCTAAGTATCTTCACCAGCAACGGGAGAATCAACGAATCAGGAGAGGAGGCCGAATTCTCGGCCTTACCCTGGGCCTGACGGCTGTAACTATCTATTTTTACTCGATGTATACAGTTAAGCAAGAAACGATCGTTAGGGAAATAGAAGAAGAGATCAACAATGCGTGATATATAGAGATAGTTCATCTCATTGATTAAAGATTTCTCTTAAGACTCATATAGCTCGAAATATAACTTACTCTATTATATAATTTATTAACCTTAACTCTTCAACCGACGGATAGCCCTGCGCCGACAGTTGTAGAATTCTTTAAATGGTTCAATACGGCACTTAAAGAAAGCACTACTGGTAATGGAAAGAATCTCTTCTCTAATACTGCGCCCACATTCCAGGCTGTATCTATGGAACCCCTGAAGGTTGTATGTGCTTTGGCTAGCTCGTATTGGTAATAGAAACCTGCATTACTTTGGCCCATCGACTTTTCAGTCATAAATTCAGCGCCAAATTCTAGATTATCATTCGCCTTTTGATGATAGCTCAAGTGGGCGCCGCCCGTTGATAGTGTTGCATCGAAATGGCATTTGTCCGCTTCAAATCTTCCACCAATCGATAATTGTGAGACCATGCGTAACGAGTTCTCCTGCGGACCGTATTGTACGACTAGTTCTGGTCCTATAGACACCCTCTTGCTGAATCGGTGCAACAAATGACCAACGAATATGCCACTATTCTTGATTAAGTCAACGTTGGCAGCGGTCAGTGTAGATGTGAAATTGTCACCCTTATAATCTAAAGAAGCTTGACTCCCTGTGCACTGATTCCTTGCAAAAGTAGCAACAACTTTACCTTTCACCCGGGGGGTGAACAAGTGTATCAGATTAGCATTGAGCTGGCCATCAGGTTGTATCTCAGAGGCCATGACCGGATACGACTCAGTTGGAGATATCTGTTTGGTGCCCATGAAATTTGCTCCAAATTTGTAACTAGAGTTCACCATCCCCATTGTCATAGAGTGTGTTATTTGTAAATGAGGAGATAGAGGCCTATTCAATGCCAGTCGTATGCCATCGAATATCATGGGTTGGATCTCTTTGACCTTTCGATGTAGGTCTTCGAAGAATATTGGGTCCGTCATTTTTTTGGGTATAATTCAGTTCGGTCGACGGAAAATCTCTATGGTATAAGTTAAAGAATGATCTTGCGAAGTCTATGACTGTCCCGTGAAGCGTGATACCCAAACCACGCGCTCCGCACTGGGCACATTTGGACCACGCAGAAGGAACAAAAATTGTATGGTGTTGGGCCACTCGCGCCCGTGGCGCCACATGAGCTGCACTTTCTCGCATGAATTTTCCTCGAACTGAACACTTTAGTAAATCACTGTAGAGCGACAGAATCTTTGTTGTTCGTTTAATGCAAGGGTCAGATGAGTAGACAATCTCTGACATCCAATATAATATGCTTCATTTATGCCAATAAAACATCGAATAACTTGACCAGAAACGATTCGGAGAAGAGGTAGAGAAGAATGGAGCCACCTCAGCAGGATGAACAATTCGAGAGGAAACCACAACCTCAGGATCAAAATTCCCAGGAGGGACCTAATCAGCCCCAAACAAGAGCAATCAAATTATCCAAGAGCAATATCCTTGAAGAAATCAAGGACTTCGACTCCTCAATACCAGATGCTGTCGTCCACCATTTTCTCAATCACGCTGGTATGCAAACAAGTGATCAAAGAGTCGTCAGATTGATCGCCATAGCGGCCCAGAAATTCATTCACGATATTGTCTCAGACTCTCTTCAGCATTGCAAATTGAGAGGGGCTCAAAACAAAAAAACCAAAGAGAAGAAATTCACTTTAGCCATAGAGGATCTCGCTGCAGCCCTAGAGGAATATGGTATAGAAGTCAAACGACAACTCTATTTCAACTAGCACGCGGCCAATAAACTAGAAAGAGAGGGCGAACTATAAAGGTAGTCCCCGAACGGTCTAACAAAAAGTGTTTCTATTATCACTTCCAGGTTATGGAATTAATACCACAGCTTTGCTTCATCCAATTCCTGTTGAATTTAAGCGCTCATGACTTGCTCAACAATCTTCGAAGGTCGGAGCACGTTTCTCACCAAAGGCGGTCATTCCTTCTTTCTGATCTTTCGTACCAAAGGTCATCTGGAAAAATCGTTTCTCAGTCTTTAGACCCTGAGAGAGAGGCGTCTCAAAAGAGTATAATACTGATTCTTTGCACATAGCCACGATCAACTTCGAATGCGAGGCAATCTTTTCTCCCAATTTGATTGCCTCTTCAACTGTCTTGTCAGCAGGCACAACCCTGCTCACTAGACCCCATGCGGCAGCCTGTTGAGCATCGATTTGAACTCCAGTGAGGCACATCTCCATTGCCCGAGACTTACCGATGGCCTTGGTGAGCCTTTGGGTGCCTCCAGCACCAGGAATGGTCCCAATGGTTATCTCTGGTTGACCGAATTTTGCATTATCACCAGCCAATATGATGTCACACATCATTGCAAGCTCGCAACCACCGCCGAGAGCGTAACCATTAACAGCGGCAATGATTGGTTTGGAGCACTGGGCGATTCTGTCCCAGCTTGATAGGAAGTTTTTCCTGAAACAATCGGCAAAATGTCTACTCTGCATCTCTTTGATATCAGCACCTGCGGCAAAAGCCTTGTGTGAACCTGTCAAAACAAGTGCACCGATCTGGTCATCTTGCTCGGCTCGTTCAACAGTTTTGGTTAACTCGTGGATGAGACCATCTGACAAGGCATTAAGGGCTTTACGACGATTGAGAGTGATCAGACCAACATTTTTCTTGGCACCACAGTTTTCATACAAGACTAGAGGTTCCGAGCCGGTTGTCGTGGTTGTCGACATGAACCTTGTCGCCACAGGCGCCGCTCTCCTGGCCAAAACAACAAACATTTTCGATCCTGTCCAGGTATTTATTCGCTGTTTTTTTTTGAAAGAAAAAGACTAATTCTTGAGGGCGTCCTTTATTCGAAAAAGGCTGTAAAGACCTATACACACAGATAGGGAAAGAAACTGCCTTATATTGGCGTACCTCAGGATTTGTAGCCTCCTTGAGGAGTAGCGCTAGTGAGTAAATCTGCAGCGAGTCAAACTTACCGCAGCAATGGGGGCAAGAGCGATATCCAGGGCCAGACTGACAGTGAGCCAGAGACAGAGAGACACAGAGAGAGCGAGAGAGAGACAGAGAGACAGAGAGAGGCAACGAGAGGGAGAGAGAAAGAGAGAGCGCGCGGAAGAGTGAAAGAAAAGGGAAAGAAAGAGAATGTTTCTGCTTGTTTCTTTCACATCGAGCGTGTCGCTGCCGCCCGC
>Ga0058701_10003235_pt1 | contig 12804 bp, 8 predicted proteins | sample AgamicOrMae_FD_97039 | JGI IMG/M metagenome (GOLD analysis project Ga0058701, IMG submission 97039) | Agave microbial communities from Guanajuato, Mexico - Or.Ma.e | ecosystem: Host-associated > Plants > Phyllosphere > Phylloplane/Leaf | place: Guanajuato, Mexico | collected 2012-06-04
AAATTTGCCTTTACATTTAATAATATGACAGTTTTAAGGCATTTTTGATTACAGACGATAGGATTCCGACAAAGCCTAATCACTCCGATCCCATTGTTTTTTTTACCTTTACCTAACTTAACCTCACCTACCCTGATCTATCGTAACCTTACCTCATAACCTGACGAATCAGCGCTCAGCGCGGAGATGAGTTGCCTTATCTCAATGAGGCTCTCAAATCGAGGTTTCAAGCCGCGAGCGTTTGTCTCCTTTATATTTCCAAACAAAATTATCGTTTTAATCAATTAGATCTCGAACAATGATTACGATTTCGACTTAATTCAAGATCAGTTACATTAAGTTTCCCTCGCTCGGCTTCATTAAACATCCTATAGTAATCCGTCCATGAAGAAAAATCTCCCTATTCCGAAAAAAAAAAACAATAGCTGAAAAGGTTTCCTTTAAATGTATTGGAAGATGCCCAAACTGAATCATGATTTGCGATAATATCTGCCGACTGCAATCGGTACCTCTTTTTTCACTTCATCCTCTGCACACTTTTCTCTCGCAATATTTATAGCTTCAGTACCATATCGCGATGTACCCGTTTTCTTCTTTTAAAAAAAAATTGCGAGTTGAATCATAATATTGGTTTCGGATAGCTAAGCAAAATGACCCCATTTTTGTGATGCCCGATTTAAAAAAGTTCGTAAATTTAATTCTTCCAATATTTCGATTTATCAGAAGAAAGTTTCTTGCTTTTAAAGATTTATTGGATAGAAAATGACCCTAATTAGTGCTGACGAAAGGCGTGTATTGCGTGTAAAATGGGTGCCGTTCAGGTACTCAGGAAAACGAAAGGGGCAGTACAGTATTTGCGGAGATGAAACTTTTCTCGAGATGAGATTCTAGGAATTAATGTTCCAAGTCCCTTAATAATCTCGCATCAAAACGGGGAATCAAACCATAAGGAAGCTTGTCGATTTCTACGGGTATGTTCGTATTAACCCACTTTTCCTGGAAAAAAGTGCCGAGAAAAGAAGGATTCTAAAGCTTAAGGAAGTAATTAAGCTAGAGCGTTTCTCGCACTACAGACAGTTTTCACTGCATAAAATTGTGCTTGCGAACGAAACTTGCTTTAGCATCACATGAAGTATATGTATTCTTATATCAATTATTTCTGGAAACTTCGCTATCCATCACCTGTATACGAAGCAGTGTTAAAGGTACAGTTAAGATTATACGTTCGGATTTTCTATCAGGAAAATGTATGCGGCTAAAAACTATGGGCTTTTGGAATCTATTGCAAATCTTTATTCCTATTTTGAAACTTTTTTTAACCTCTTCATATTTAAACTCTGTCTATTCCGATGCACTGTTTGAGATTTAAAGTTCAAATGCTCAAGCGAAAACTTGAACGTTTGTCTCTTAAAAAAATGTGACTTTTATTTTGGCATAAGAATTCCCTTAATGAGAATAATCTTATTAAAATTGCAAGATGAAAAGGATCCCGTATTTCTTTTAATAAAATATCTCTCAAGCACTTCCTAAGCACCAACCGGTTGACGCAATTATCCCAATGGGCTATCCGCGACCCAAACCCTAATTTTTTTGATCGACAAAAATCTCGTCATAGTTTTTAGTATTTTTAAGCAATAATGCGACCTAATCTTTCGCTGACAGAAAAAACTAAGTCATCTTCAGAACACAATATCCGCAAATTTTAAGAAAAAGAAAAGATTTTTTTTTCCTTTTTTGTGTTTTGAATATGCAACTTTTTGACATTCTTTGGGCATAAATCGGCCAGTGTTGCCTTTGTTTTCGTTAGAATTGGACTATTCAGATCTCTCAAAAGCGCTTATAAGGTCAAAATCCATATTCTCATTGTACGTGTTCCTATAATTTCCGCCTGACAGACCTGCGTATTTTTTCTAGCTTTGTCTAGCTTTTCCCATGGTGTGTTTCGCACTTTGTTCCCCGGAATGGTATTCCCCATGGAGTGTATGAGTGTCCAGTGAAAGTAATCTCTTTAGGAAGTTTGCGATAAAATCTTTCATCGTTTCCAATTTCTCGGACAGAATCTGCGAAAAGGTTGCCGCTTTTAGCTTAGGAAACCGGTAATTGTAATTGCGAGTGCAGGAAAAAATCTACTCTGGATCATTATACCACACAGCGCGATGGTCCTCTAACAAACTAACGGGTAAAAAATCGCCAAAAGCATAAATGGAGGTGTTTTTTTATTTATTTTTTTTGCTGTAGGCAAAGTTGAGGACGAATTTTCATCCTGATTAAAATAATTACGAGGAGATTTTCGTGTCCATCTTCAAAATTGCATTGTGTCTAAAACAGCCCATTTGAGTCGAATGGGTTAAGAAAACAAGCACGACTCCTAAAGCGTAATTCTTAAACTAGATCTTCAATATACTGTACCGAACATTACTTGGCCTACTGCAGCTGTAATGCACTTTTTTTTACGGGAGAACGTTTAGATGATGAAAATTTTGATGATCAAATTAACGCTTATTGTTTTGTGTTTTTTGCAGGTGAGACGTTGCACAAGTCGCGATTTCCGAGGAACCAAAAAAAGACGCCATTGGTAATGTAGGACTGCGCCTTCTTATAAAAACGTTTCGTTATCCCAGCGACGCGCTCGTGACTTAGTTTTGCATTCTCATTTTGATCCACGCGCGGGCGACCGCTTGTGCTACAACTATTTCATCATAACCTAAAAGAACAGCTTATTCTATTAGAATATTACTGAAAAAAATGCACGCATAAATTTTCGACTAAACCGATGTAATCTGCGTAAAACCAGTGAGAAGTTTTATTAAGAACATCTTTGAAAATAAACCCATGTTCTTTAAGAATAATATTATTGTTGCTTTCTTTCGAAGTAAGTGTTTCGTAGTTATCGGTGAATTGCAGTTTCTTCTTCGTTTAATTTTAATCTTTAAAAAACAGTAACTTTAAATGTACCATGGGTTTTGAGGGCATTTCATTTTTCAAGTCCTTTGCAATTTCGAAATTAGTTTTTAAACTCATTAATAAGAACCTTTTTGTTAGCCGGATTATGTCTTGCTGAAGATAGCGTCTTGATGGTTTTCCATCAAGCAGAGGTTAGTAGATCGAGTTCTCATCAAAGGTACCCACCAGTTACGACCCTAGCGGAGATGCCTATAAAACTTTAACCCCAAATGAATTGACCCAGTCTTGTTCTAGCGCAACTGGTTCACAGGTAACAATTGCACTTTCTTCTTAAGTACCGTGTGGTTGAATCTGGTGCTTTCGAAAAACGGTTTATTGCCATTGAAATTCGGATATCTTTCTTCTGAATACATTCCTAAGGCGAAAAACACTACAGTTTGTGTAACATTACATTTATTATCATGTACCAAAACAAATCAGAACTCAAAAATAGCTGGAAAGTAAAGAAATTGAAAGCGATAACCTTATTTTTAATTAAACCCTCTTTAAAGGCGACCGCAAGGCAGTTTGGAACTCGCTCGAGATACTTATCGCGTTTTGCACGAAGTTAACTATATGCTCCTTGTAATCGATACTCGTTTGTCGAACCTTCGTGAATTCGATTCGAGTGTTTCCGATTGTTATCGTAGGGTCTATGTCGTATCGGACTAACTCTTGATGACCCAACGAGCAGTTGCAGCATTGTTAGGAAGAAATTCCGAACGCTTAAAAAGAAAGTTTCTATGCAAATTGTTTATTTTTATAGGAGGAAATTCCTAGTTAGATGACATCACAGCATCTTTTCACACTCAGTAACTCTACAGTATATTCAATTATTTGAAATGACCAAACAGTTGAATAAGTTAGCGGCTTGTGCGTTCTTGTTGCGTCATTGGCCTGTCAGTTTATTACTCTAGTTTTAGAAGCCTTATTAGAGTATTCTTTACATGATACTCTGCTTGAATTAACGTATTGAAAGTTGAGCGAAGATCATTTTAAAAAGTATGAGCTGTGCTGTAATAATTGATTTGAATAGAAATAAAGCCTCTCTGAAGGGACGAAAAGCCGTTAAAAGGGCGCTTTCTAATATTTTAAAATTTGTATATATAGTTCACTCGATATTGCGCAATTCTCCGCAGCCCCTTAAATTCGATGTACAATTTTTTTAAAAAGAACGGTGTCATCCGAAAAAAAAATCATCGTTCTTTTGACAGGGTCTACTGTGGTTCACACAAAAAGTTCAAATAATGCCGAAAATTTATCTGATTGTGAGCAACGTTCGTGACCCGCCGCTTATAAAGTGATCGGGTAAGCGGCGAAAGATATCGATACATTAACGAAATAAAATTGATATTGTCATTCCAAAAAACGTGGGCGCAAATTTATGCGTGAGAGAAAACAAATTGCGTTCATTTGTATGAGATTGCCATTACTTCAGAGGCGACGTAGGAGCTGACGGTGAGCTACTGTCCTGACAGAGTGAACATCCGATGCTCACCGGGAATGCTTTGCATGGGAATGCTTCAATGCTGACACTCAAACAAATCTAGAGCAAGAAATGTTTCATTTTCTCACAGTTAAAACGACCCATGCACCGCCGCGGTAAGAGAAAACTGGCTGCAATTTCTATAACTACTTTAGATTTATGATACTATGCCGCTTAAAGTCGAAAAACCTAAGGTGAACCTGGGCCTACAAATATTCTAAAGGATGTTTGCTATTTACCCGACATATATTGATATAAGGAGACTTGAACGCACGGAACCTAACCTAATGCATTTTAAATGGGAGGTGATTGGAACGTACGGAACCCAACCTTATGCATTTTTAATGGGGCAGTCGGATCCATAGACACTCCTTATTCTAAAATACTAGACAAAAAACTTTCCAAAACTCATGAATATTTTTTAAAAATTTTATTTTATTGTAGAACAAAGCCTTTTTGTAAGTGATGAGAAAAAAAAGAGAAGAAAAAAACTGCGTCTAGAATTTCGCGTTAAAAAATAATTTGAAAATTTTCTTTCTTTTCATTAAAGTTTTCCAAAATTGAATTTTAAGACTTTAACACAAAATATTTTTAAAAAAGGTAGAAATAGGCCCGTAATTTAATTGTGCAACTGCGTTTTTTGTTACGAGAGAAAATCTACTTTTTCGTACATTTTTAGCATTAAGGAAAAGAAGTATCTGTATGCATGAAAAAATGTCGAGAAAAAATTTTGGTTACTTTTTTTTAGGGGGGGGGGGATGTTTCTATATTTGCTACCAGTTGAGAATGTTGAAAGGGAGACCTTGAGTTCGTATTGCCACGAGCAGTTTGCAAAAAACGGTTATTTGCACCAAATCGCAAAGTGTCTATAGTAAAAATAATAGAAAACCGCAAAATAGTTTATTGATTTTCTTGGCGGTGCACTTGTGTTTTCTGTGTGGTTTTACTCTGAGGCAACTCAGTTTAGAACAAGTGCACACACGAAAATGGCGGCACTCACCACATGTGGAAATAGCCTACATTGCAACTTACACTTAATGCTATTTCAACAGTTATACATGCAAGAGAGACGCGATAGCAAATTTTCGTATTTTAGTCTAACAAAAAAAAAAACTTCACTTTGCTCAGGACTTGTGTCTTTAAATAACAGAACGTCCTTATAATAAGCTTTTAAATTTAAGACATTTTTGGCTTTGGTTTTGGGAAATGAACACACAGGTCAGATCAGCAAAACAAATCTCCCTAGTCTATATTATTAGCGAATTGAGCATTCGAAGTCAAAAAAAGTTGCTAAATTAATTGGCGGTTTTAGAAACTTCACATAGTCTCCAATTAGTGTCAGACCAACGGGAAAACGTTCTCACTAAGCTGACTTTTTGCGAAGAAAAAAAATTGCATGGTGGCTTAATTAAGATTAGCCTGTTTTTATTGGGTCCTAATCGAATGGAAGAACTTTCACTCGATAACAGAGACATTACGCATTCATTAAATGTTACCTATGCGTTTGGGAGAGCAATCTAATTCACGTTCTCAGGATTTTTTTTGCACAAAATTAGCATTTAATTATTTTTTTTATTGGAAGTGTTCAGTGACAAAGTATTGCTAATGTTGTCAAAAAAAAAAAACAACTTGGTTTACTGTATCCATTTGGCTTTAGTTGAAGGCCCTAGCATTAAACATAGTCAACCGAATTTGAGTCACTGTTTTTTCGCAATTGAGAATTATGTGTTCCTCACTTTTCGGACACTGAATCTAAAATTCAGAATCAGTGTTTATTCACTGGAGTGACCCGAAATATTCGTCCAAAGTACATTTCATAAATGGCGCCAGCTCTGAGGTACACATTACGCAAGGCATTAATTACAGTCCTAGATAAATAATTAAAGACTTTTCGCCGTCTCTTCTCTTCTCCACTTTCCGTCAATCACGGCTGGGCCGATCTCTTCCGGTCACGGAGTTATGGCTGTCTGCCGGAGTTATGTCCGGCAAGGGTCATTCATGAGAAATTGCGCGCTCACAACTCCTTGACATGTTCCTCTGTGCAACGTTTTTGCGATCACTTGGGTGAGAATATAAAAACCTTTACTTTCGTTTTCGCGGGAAGTTTAGAAGGTCCGAGCTAGAATAATGTTCGTTGTTGCGGAAATCCTTGTTTGAATTAAAACCTTGATTTCGTGCGTTCTACTTATGAAGCCATTTCGATCAGTCCTTTATATTAAAATCCTATATTTAAAGTCAGTCCTATATTTAAATGCCGCGTAAAAATGTGCGCCTTTCTTTAAACAGAAGGAACGGTAATTAGAATTTCAACAAAGTTCAAAACGAAAAAAAAATCAGTTTCTCTATCTTTTTTTTCTTTCAAATCAGTCTTTTTTCTTTGAGCCAATAAATTGTCTTTTTTTCTTTTTTCACGTCGTGCCAATAAAAGCAAGTTTATTATTGCCATTATTGGCACATTTTAGACAGTGTGTTCGTGCGAAAAGCAACGTGACAATGGTTGAAGGACTTGATTTCGGTTGGTTTATTTGTGACATTTCTCAAATCAAGATTAAATCTTCTTTTAACGAATGGTATGTTTAGGAACTGTTTCAAGAAAGTTTCGTCTTTTTTTAGGCGTTTTCGATCTAAATTTCATATCACCGCCCATGTTTTTTGTTTGTTTGTTTTCGCGTAAATTGCTTTATTTTAAGATCTTTGTTCCTTTTAACAGAGTGTAGAAAATGCTAAACCAGAATCACCTGACAGGTATTTTGCATGAATACAAACCTCCCAGACAGAGAACTTAGCTCTGGGAACTTGAACGCCGGGGTATCGAATTAAAATCGATAACGTTAAAAATGGGTCAATTTCGCTCTCCAGACCGAGGAAAACAAAAGACTGAAAACAGTGGTTAGGAAGTACTTGTTCAATGAAAACGACCCTAGCCGCCTACCATCTCTTTTCCACATACAAATAAGAGGCAATTCTTCTCTTTCCTTACCGAGTCGTGTGAACTTCTTTCTCTCTTTTATACAAGAGTGAAAAGAAAGAAAGAAATATGACTGCCGTAGCGACTCGCTCGCCGTTTGATTAGGTGAGGTACGCGAACGCGCGCCTCGTGAACGGATTCTTGGGTCGTTACTGGTGTAAATTGTGGGGTAGCTGTCATAAGCGCCAAAAGCACAAGTGCCAACGCCGCAGCGCCAATCCGTAAACGCCAAACGAGATAAGTCGCAAAAGCCAAAGGTCTTAACCGCAGTACTAACCTTATCTAACCTAACTTAACCTAACCTAACTTAACCTAACTTAACCTAACCTAACTTAACCTAACTTAACCTAACTTAACTTAGCCTAACCTAACTTAACCTAACTTGACCTAACCTATACGAACTTTGGTGTTTGCGACTTTTCTCGTTTGGCGGTTACGGATTGGCGCTTGCGGCGTTGGCGCTTGTGGTTTTTGGCGCTATCGAATGCCCCCCTAAATTGTGCTCTGCGTAAAACCCGTTTATCGGATCTTAATTAATTTTACCCTGTAAATTTGACCGGATAACCGCCTTTTAGTTTTCGCCTTTCGTCGCCAAGAGCACAGCAATATTTACCCAAAGCCCTCTAGGTAAACAAACGCTAATCGGAATCCAAGAGAGTGACAGCAATACGGATTCCCATGCGTTAGAAAGAGCCATTAAGTGTTCACAAGATGGCGGCTCAAGGTTTCTTTTCCATAGAGGGAGGTTTACCTCCTAGAGAGTCTCCATGGAAGAGAAGCGACAACTTATTCGCGCGGTGTGCGCTGATTCGTGGGATGTATGAAAGCAGGAACGCTGATTGGTGGGATGTAAGGGTGACGTGACAGTTGACGCCTCTCTCCCTGTGAGGTTCTTTAGGTTTATCTTAGGCCAAGCACGATTTCTTTAAAATTAATTCATGTTTAAAAAAATTAAACTGATTATTTTAAAAATGCACATTTTTGTATCAAGTAACTTGAGAGTACCCTTTTAAAGATTCAGTTTTAGACAGACTCAAAATTTAAAAAAAAATGAATTGTCGATCTAATACGCCAATTTCATGATTACCAAATTTTTTTCCCTCCTTCAAAACTGCGCTAAAACATCCATATAGGCAATCCCCCCCACCAAAAAAAAAGAAATCCATAAATTCCTGATCGCATTATTTAAATTCTTATCTCGCCGTCAGCTATTTAGGCCGAGAGATAAAAAAACATCTCTCTTCATTTTAGAGAATCACATTTGTCAAAATTTTTCACCTCTCAACCTCTGCATTCCTCCCCGAAAAAAGCTCATATCCTAAAATAAATCAAATAGCTATTACTAGTTACTAGTTAAAAACCATCACTGCTAGTTGAAAACCAAAGTCCTCCTCCTTTCACCCTGTAAGCCTCGTGAGAAAAAGTTAATCTCCTTGTCGCAGAATACTCTAGTCGTAATGAGCCCATCTCGAGCATCGATTGCCAACTAATTGCATCACACGTTGAGGGCCCCCTTCCGGTAGCAGTGAAACTGGTCCAACAAAAGCGAGCTAGGTCCGGCCGGAGACGCTGGGGAGACGTCGGGGAGACGTCGGGATGGGAGTTCTCCCACGGGAGCACTTTATCGCAGCCTCAGCCTCCCACCTCGCTTGTTTCTGACATATGGCCCTTACGTCACTGTGGTCGAACGTTAGCGGAGCAAGGGCGAGCCTACGTGTTGGATATGTAGCGAGTAGCGAGCCCTCTCTTTGTATAGGGAGCGAAGTGTAGTCGATGGATCTGAATGCGTTGGGAGTCTTTGCGGCTGTTGCTGGCCTTGACAATCGCCAATTTGCTATTCTAGTTATGCAAAAGTCTCAGGTCAATGGGGTTTGTGTTACGCATATCAGCTGCTGTCCTATTCGAGCTGGCGTAACTGAACCTTGCCTGTCTTAACTTAACCTTACTAAGCCTATGTTTACTTAACCTACCCATAGCCTCCCGCGCAAAAATAGGCCCTGATCAGATGTCCGATAAAGTGATCAGTCTGCAGTTTTTCGGACATTTAATCAGTCTGATCAGTGCCTGATTAAAATCTGATTAGGCTTTGATCAAGCCGATAAAGCCTTTTCGCATGGATACTTACTTAACCTAACCTAACTTCACCCAACCTTACTCAACCTAATCTATTTAACCTTTCCTCTTCAATCCATAATATCTCTCCTAAGTTTACTCAAGTTTTTCCAAATGTAGGCCGCTTCAGTAATAAAATCAGTTGTGTCTTCAAATCGATTAAGCCTATTTGTACTTAGAAGTTCAGAAGAACCTGCCATTATCTCTTTTTTCTGTTGTTTTAGTTTTGCAGTTGTTTATCCGTATAATCGGAATAAAAATATATGCTCTTCTACAATGGCATTAACATTGCGTACGAAAAAACGGAAAAAATGCGCGTTTCACAACTTTAATGAATGAATCATGTAGTCAGTCGAATGACAATCATCATTCAAACAAATTAACCCTCCCGCATTTCTGTAACAACTTTTTGTCTAACAACCGCAAACTGCCATGTTATATCATCCTTAAATCTATCCCAACATTTTTCTTTTAAAACATTTTTTTCGGCCTTTTTTTCGGACATTTTTTTAACTAAACGGTTCGAAACTAACTTTATGTAGATACCCGCACACAGGTAAATAAAAATCACGCTGAAAGAAAATAACTTCTATATACATGATAAAATTTGAAACCTCTATAAAAATGTATTAAATCCTATTTTCCCACACAAAAAATGCCCTCCTTTGCTGCATAGAAATATGCAAATGAAGATAACACCTTCCCGCGAAAAGTACCAGTTTCAGGTCTTATAAAATTGTAATTAATGTTGAGGAGGAAGTGTCCGATTTGTGTGGGCCAGGCGGCAGTATGCCGACCCGTCGCCGCCCGTTGGAAAGTTACTGTGTGAGGTGCTATAAATTGAAGATACAATCACTTCTTCAGCAGGGCCGTAATAATGAAGCGCTGCTAAAACATCAGCGGGTGCCATCAGCGCCTCAGAGCCTAAGCAGCCCTCGGCACCAGCAAAGCCATGTTTATATCGGCTATAATGCAAGTGCAGAGATAAATTAATGACGGTTGAATGGAAATTATTGCATAACTAGCAAAGAGAAAAGATGTATTTAGGCATTAAAATTGTACATTTCTTAAGGTGCATACGAGTTTATGTCGATGAAAATAGGTAATTTTTACAGGAATTTTTTACAGCTAAAAACTCGGAGATTTTTTAACTCAGGCTGATCGTTACAATTTGTGTGTGTAAATTTATCGTTTACTGCATCGCACTTTGTGCATACAGGATCGGTGTAAGGTGCATCTGGTCAGAAGCGTGCGGGAAATTTTGGTTGCTTGCAACCTTTACGCTATTTCAATAAATTGCAAATTTTTAATTTTCTTTTTTTTTTAAATATTGCTTGTTTTTATAGTTTAAGTAATTTTATACACTTGAAAAGAAATAGATAAAGTTCAAAGTCCGAAATTTTCTGAATACCAAAACAAAATGATTTGTTCAATTTGACCTCATCTGTTAGATGCGTTAAGTAACGTTTGTAATTGATCAAATTAAAAAAAATATTTTGTAAATTGTTTTGTGAGGGAGAACTTTATTCTTAAGAGCGTTTTTTATAAGAGGAAGACATTGTATTTAAGTTGATACTTATTAATAGAGACGTTATACCCATGTACAACGCACCACCGATTGCACGCAGGAATCTCGGCAGGGTGTTGTTTTCCGTTCCGAATTCCCATTTCGCTGTTTATAGATTTCCTCAGCCAACACCTTACCTGGAAGTTATAATATTCGTTATAAAGTGAACGTTTTCGATGGAGACTGATTTCCGGTCTTATGACTTATGAATGAAATCGTTTTTCACGGCAATACAGGACTTGCAGTTCAATTCCAACACAGCCGCAATGCTGGCTGCAGATTCTTAGCGGCATATTCGCACGCGGACCAAAACAGGCTTCAAACAATATTTCACAGTACGCAAGCAAGATTTCCTGGGGCTCAAACTCTGCTATGCATTCAAGCCAAGTGCTGCCACGTCTGGGAAGTGTTTTAAATGCAAATTAACCAAAAGGTAATGTACCGGTACACTGTGTCTCCGTTACACTTGTTAAGCGTAGCTTTCTTTCAGAATTTGGGAATTCTCTTTCACGTACAACCCAAACTCACGCAGCATACATTATCCTATGCAATTTCTCATTATTTCATCTGGCAGTGCTGCCAGATTTCGCGATTTTGGTAATTTTAACCGGAATTAAGTCGAGAACCATTAAAGGTAACCTGTCATGTAAGGTATGTTTTGGATCGCTTTCGATCAGAGCAATTCAAAAATGGGATTTATCAATAAGTTAGCTAAAAGTTAGCCGCGATTAAAAATAACATAGTCGTGCAATCTGGCAACACTGGCACTCAGTATCCTCCCACATGCAGCGCGGTGCGTTCAGCTTGACGCTCTCGACGATAACAATTATGTGAGCAGTCATTTTAAAGCATCATTAGGAATAACAACAACTTATTTAAGTTATGCCAACAGCGTCTTCTGCAATCATTTGTCTGCCCACTATAAAAGTCTGTAATTACCGACACGTATTATGCGCTTTTAATCTACGCCACCGCCAGTGCTAAGTAGGCCTGAAGGAGCTTTTAAAAATCTGCAAACCTGTGATTTTTCAATTTGGCTTCCGATCTGCAATTAATTGTTGCCTGCGTTAGTTGCTGGGTAATTATTCCACCTTTTCGTCTTTTTTCGAAGTTTTTGCAATTTTTGTATCATTTTTTTTGATTATTTAAAGAATTCCCTTGAAGTTTTCTGCAGTATATTAATTGAATATTTTTTTATCAAATTTTATTTTTTTTAATTCTTATTAAAAATTTAAAATTAAATTTAAAACTTAAAATTTTGAAAAACGATGGTTGAATATGGATCGAATTTTGAACTGAGTCCATGTGAGTTCAATTTTTTTTATTGGAAAGTACAGTAGGCCTACATAGAGAAGATTTTCGTTATTTATTAGACATTTTCGGTAAGATTAGAACAGCCTATATTTGTGTGTATTTAGTTGAATACGAGTCAGTCATTAATGCATACATTCTCTCATGAAAATATTTCATATATTGGGTAGCTTTAGTCGCCCATTATACGTGTTTAGTGAAAAATATTACAACAATAACCAAAATATTTGAGAGATGGCATTTCTTACGAGTGAAACAATCGCATAACCTTATGTGGCCTGTGCTTGAATGTATTTCGCGCATCGCTTTCAGATTCAAAAATCGCGCCTTTTTATGTGATTGGTCCAACTGTCAAGTTTGGTTTCCCGCTCTCTCAGGATCGCGCTTGACTGATGTATCGTAAAACTGATGCCATCT
>Ga0058701_10003236_pt1 | contig 12802 bp, 6 predicted proteins | sample AgamicOrMae_FD_97039 | JGI IMG/M metagenome (GOLD analysis project Ga0058701, IMG submission 97039) | Agave microbial communities from Guanajuato, Mexico - Or.Ma.e | ecosystem: Host-associated > Plants > Phyllosphere > Phylloplane/Leaf | place: Guanajuato, Mexico | collected 2012-06-04
GAGGTGCCCTCCCGTAATTAAAATTTTCTCTTTTATTTTTGTTTTTGAAAAAAAAAAAAGAAAATAGAAGGCTTTGTAAAAAAATGTACCGAACGGCAAGTCAAAAAAAAAAAAAAAAAAAAAAAAAAAAATCGCCGCTGATGAAGATGCTTATCAGTACATTAGGTTTTCATGTTAAAATTACCGCATTTTATAGTGAAATCACGCTCGGTTTTTAGGTAAAAATTCCTCGCTTTTGCAACAGTTTTTTCCTTAGCCCAAAACAGCCCAAAGCATTTGGGGTAAAATTTATCTTGAAAGAATTTCGAAGGATTTTTTCCATTAAATTATGCAATTTTAAGCTCTGAAAAACGCCTGAATTATTAAATTTCAGGTTTCTTTAGGGGATGCTATTTTTGGAATTTGGAAAAAAAAAACTGAACTAAAAAGCAGATCCTTTCAAATAAATTTTTCTGTTTCCGAACGACATCGCTGGGCGGTAAAGGGTTAATGCCAGGTACTTTTACACTAAATTCCACCGGGGTTACCAAAAAGTTGCGAGCTTGTAATTCATGTATGAGATTTCTCCGATTTTCCTGACTATTTTTTCCGATTTCCCGAAAATTTCCTCCGCAATATTTTTCGCTGCTTGCGACCTTAAAAGGCCTTTGAATATCATAGCCACCTCGCCTCAATTTTCCCTGACGTTTTTATTCCGCTCGCGTTTCTCCCTGACATTCCTTTGATTTCCCTGCGACAGCATTTTTCTCGACACTTCGGAGTTTTCCTGATTTTGAGTTCGAGGCATTCCTGCGCCTCGCTCTCGTTTTTTAGGTCCTCGCGGAGGTATTTGCGTCAAAATACAACCGCGTGTCAAAGATTCAACGCGTAGAATTCTGACCCGAAACAAGGGAATTTTCGCCATGGAGTTTAAGCAGAGTAGAAAACTAGTGAAATACCAAGAGTTGAAAGTCCAACCTCTCATGTATACAAATAAATAAATTTTCTGTCGATAAGAGAAAACGGAGGAGATGAAAAGAAAAGCAATATCGTTATTCGGCATCAAAAGGTAACAGCGACATGTAGTTAACGAGAGCGGTCGCTATTAGCGGGCCAATAGCGATCGACTATCGTTATTTAACGACGCTATTTCATTAGGATTCCACATTTGTGAGATGCGGCCCGATGGCGATAAAATTAATTCCACGAACCTTTATTAAACACCAAGTGCACTTGGCTCTCGAATCAAACCCATTTTCCCGGTTTTTTTTTTTTCAAAACAAAAGTGTGTCGTTTAATACGACTTTTTTTTGAGCTTACCCAGTACTGCTGTTAGCATTTTATAAAATCTGTAACGCCCGAACCATGATTGCTTGCTCACTGGTCGAGTGCACCAGTATAGTCGTTTAGCTTGCTTTTGAAAAAGTTCATAATTCATTCTTCTTAATTCATACCAATAAATTATACTCGTTTTCGGGAGTCGTAGACTTTGCCTTCTGCTCGAAAGGTAAAAGGATTAACACTAATATCAGCTTTCAAGTCGGACTTATCAATGGCCATATAAGACGATAGGGAACGAGATATTTTCATATTGAAATCAGGTTATTATTGATTAATCTACTTAAGCTACGTGGCAATCCAGTTCATTCACACCCGTTAAGCGGCATCAGGATTGGCGACCGCTTACGGCAAAGCAAGGGAGTTAACCCTAAATTAGCTTAACCTAACGTGTGCGGCAAACACAAAGAAATACGCGCCTTTCGTGTACCTTCCAAAACGCACGAAACGTACGAAACTCACCTAGGGACACCGGTCATTTTAGCTGGAAAGCAGAAAGCTAAATAGCGTGTCTCGACAGCGCGCTACATGAAGAAGTTGAGCGTTACTTGTCAGAAGGCTAACATCCCAAACATGACGCGGGGTAATAAACAGGAATAGACAAAGGGTGATGTATGAGCTAAAATAAGCGAACGCCTCCGCAGTGCCGAAGCGAATGCTATCCTTGTTGTTCTTAAAAATTAGCTAATTCTGCGCACTCTTTTTACCGCACCGAAGCTTATTATTTTAGGAAAACTATGCGCAATAGATTTGCCGAGATCATCGCCGTATTCTTGATTGCGCAATTTACATTGCCATCCCTCTCACAATACGCTTTCTATAATTATAGAAAATAATTTCACGGATATAATATATTATTATTTGTTTTCGTGTTATGGGTTGGTGGGTATGAAACGACATGGTTATGACGTTATTTAATTTATAGGAACATCATTCATAACAGCCCAAAGTACTTGGAGTAATATTTAGCATAAGAGAAATTGAAGGGAATTTTTCCATTAAAATACGCAATTTTAAGCTTTCGAAAATGCCTAAGTAATTAAATTTTAGGTTTCCTGAGGGGTAATATCTTTTTGAATTGTGACAATACTGAACTGGAAAGATCCTTAAAATATTTTTTTCTGTTTCCGAACGGCATCGCTGGGCGGTAGAGAGTTAAAATATATTGAACAAAAAATACGACTCCTTCGGACTTCACGACTCATTGCCTTTCAGAACTGTGGCTATGCTTCAACGTATTTGTTACGGGTCTCCCTATAAATTAGAATCGGTGACTCAGATTCAGTGAAAATTCACTGTATGTCTGTCAGTGTAGCACACTTTTTTATTGTATTAAATAATTGAAATTCTGTGAATTTCCGCTGAATCTCAGAGACTCTAACTGTTCAAGAGTGCTTTCAATAGTTGTGCTGGGCTGAAAGCTAATACTCAGTTTATCTTCGAGCAAGATTTTACTATGAGTCACGAAAAGGACCTGCTGAAGAATGACTAGCCTGACGATTTGTGAGGTGTCAATCGGAAGAGCAAAGTGTTCCTAGTCGTTGCTTAAACGCGGAACAGAAATCTACGACGAAAATGACAACAGTTGGACAAGCGCCAAACTTGCGGATGATTTGATTTCAGCGAGGGACATTATTTATTGCTTTCTAAACAAACTAGCTACAAATCCTATACTTTTCGCCTTTTCGTAATTTTTCTCAGCCTAAACCCAAGGGTGAAAAAAAAAGATAAAGATAACCTGGCATATCGGGAATTTTTTTAATCGCCCTCGAGCTGAATAGTTGATGGATGAGATTATTTGTTTGATCTTCACTGATTTAAAAATTAACCGCGTTAAACAATGACAAGGTCGCGAAATCTGGCAACACGGCAAAGGGACACAGGGGAATTCCTTCTGAGTAATGTCCATTCTTCGTTGACTACAGGAGTGACGTCACAAGACAATGATTTACAAATACATACGGTTTCAAAACGCTGCTTACCCTATAAGCGTTAAAAGATACAATTTTTGCGTGAAGATAGGTTAGGTTAAGCTGGGTTCATTGCGTCTCGCTCCGCACAGCGACAAATCGCAAAACAGGTAAAGAAGTAAGCGTTCTTTAAATTTTTACGGCTAAGAGTCCCTGAGACGGTCTCTTGGCAAGTCCGAACGTCCGAGACAAACATTGTTTTCCATATTTTCTTCGCGGAGCGGAGAGGCAGAAAGGTGAACAGTGATGATGTCACACCTAAAATAGCTTAGCGTTGCGCTAACGCCTCGCTAACACTGCGCTTATCTCAAACTGTAGCTCAAGTTGTAATTATGCAATTTTGATAATCCATACGAGACGAGCCTTGCCTGCCGCTGATCTGAACACACATATACACTTGGAAGGGTCTTTTTCATAATGCACACTCAAACCATCTCTTGTCAAGTCCTTCGTGAATACTTCAATCGCTCAGCGAAAATTACCACAAGCCATTATTTCCGGTTCCGGTAACCTCCACATAAAGTCTACAATGCATGGTTTGTTTCTTTGTCCCTCCTGTGATTTGAAGGATGGATTTTTCCACGAATTGGATTTCTAACCATGCCAACCATTTCACCTTTGACGGTACTTAACTTAACCTACGTTGACCTAATCTTAAGTTTGTTACCTAATTTAATCTTCGTTAACTTATCCTAACCTGTTATTAATGTTCATTCCCATGACTGAAAGATTAACGGGCAAAAAAACAAGAGGTTGAGAAAGTCACATTTCAAATTTACAGTGCGGTAAAATATGCGGAAATTTCCAGGGTTACATGTTTCCATACCCTCGCCACGTTTACTTTCCTGGGGGAGGGGGCATCTCAACAAATCACTCTAAATTTGAATCAGTGAGAGCCTCTGTAATTCAGTAAAAAATCCCTGAATTTCAGTCACTATATATTGACTAATTCAGAGAATTTTCACTGAATCTCAGACTCTTACTGATTCAAATTTAGAGTGTAAGTCTGCCTTGAAAATTTAACAAAATACGGTTTGCACTTCGTTTTTTTTTTCTTACGGGTATTATTTTTTTCATGTTTGCCCAGACACCCTTAAAATTCGACGAGATGGTAAAAATCTTTCGTGAGTTGCTCGGCAGTCTAATATTGGCGTCGAGTACACGCTCAGGGATAACTTCGACATCCTGTACGTTTGAGGGAAAATAGGAGAGCTACGAATCTGAGGGATTAGAAACTAAGCTCACCCCGTCTGAGTTGGTCTCGTAAAATCGAACACGGCGTGGTTTGACAGTAAAGACGAGGCAGAATCCGACGTGCAGGGAGCTCGCTGAGAGCAACGCTTGGTTTAACTCGATTTAAACGCAGCGCGCGGGCGAAATCCATTTCTTACTGTTCTACTTTCTCGCAGGCTGTGTTGTAGCTCATGCCCTCAAGCCACAAACGGTGCCTACACTCTTCATTCGAAAGGTGAAATTGAACAATAGTTTGTGCTTACGACGGCAGTGAATCATCGAACAATAAGCAGACTTATCTGTGACAGCCGAGCGGAGCGGTAGTACAGCGACGCATAAGGCACATCACATGATAAAATTATCGTTAAACCAACCTACGCGATTAGGTCGTTAATCCTCAGAAAACTTCTTAGCCTTGGTGAAACACATGAAGGAGAAAATTCCAGCTTAGAAATGTACAGTGGAGTACTGAAACATGCTGTTTTATTCCTTGGAAACTCCACTTTATCCATTTTATTTATATTTTTTTTTTTATAAATAATTTTTCAAATAATTTTATATGAATAATTTTTAAAAAAGAATTTTTTTCAAATCCTTTTTTAAATAATTTTATATAATAATTTTTTTAATATAATTTTTAAAAATAATTTTATATGATCAATTTTTTTAAAACATTTTTTTTTTCTGGAGTTGGCTTCATTTTACTGAATTTTGAAATGCATTTTCCTGGAAAAACCCTGTTTATAGAAAACAGAGATATACCTTTGAAAATAACAGATAATTCTATGGTAATCAGTCTCAGTTTATCTCAGATACTTGTATGGTACTTATTCTCTCACATACTATGGGTATAACAGCAGGTTCGGAAGAAATGTTTCTGATTATTGTGACAAAACTTAAAAAAAAAAACAGTTGGTTTGGTATTCAATAAAGGTAACATATATTACTCTCAAGGCAAAGTTTGGGGATAGATTTTTGTGTTTCATCATACCTAGCAGAATAGAGGCACACAATTGCTCACTAAATGAATGACATTGATTTGAATTCATTGACAAAAAATATGATGAAACTCATGAGCCGAACATAACCATGAAATCCAGCCAAGCAATTATAAAATCATGCAATGTTGAATAAAATTTTCTAAATGGTACAAATAAAATATCAGGAACTTTTCTATTGATTGCAGTAATAAAATATTAGGAACTTTTCTATTGATGGCAGCACAGAAAGCAATAGTACAGAAAAGTACCCCAGAGAAATATTGATACTAGATACTCTTTGTCAGTTCCTGCATACTGTGGAAACCATAACAAAGCATTTTTTCAAGACACAGATACATAAAAAAATAGGTAGCTAATTACATGTACCAAATCATGGAGAGAACTAAACAATTTTAGTGAGCAACAATAGTACTGATGATTGCACAATTTGAAAACTGAATGTTGACTGAACATTTCAATGAGTTCAATACCCGGAAAGTACTGGCTGAGTTAGATTAAGTTTAAAACCAAAAGTGGGTGCGGTATCTAGTGTTAGGGAGATGATTTCAACAATATAAACAAACTATGACAGATGTCAGGGGAGGTTCAAACTAAATTTTGAAAAACTATGTTACTATCTTTTTTCATGAAAGGCAAAAGAAATAAAAATGTCTCAAGTGATAATGTTGAGTTAAGTGAGTGAATGTATACAAGGTCAGGTGTACCAAAACATAGACATAACCTAACTTAACCTCAAAATTATACTGTACCTGAGTTTTCGCCATCGTCCAGATGGGGCTTGAGACATTCTCCGAATAAATCACGTTTTTTTGAACACAGTTTGAGACTCAACCATACTCAATCAATCAGCCAATATCCAATCACTTAAAAACACAAATTCGAGTAACAACGGACAGGACAACAGCCTGTCAAATCGTTTATTACATTGAAAGACAAATGTTTCTCATAGAAATGTCACACATCTGATGCACGATAAGGTCACTGGAGCACTTGTCCGCGATTATTGTAAACTAACATTGCACTGATCACGGAAACTGATAAAATACATTCAAGTTTGGGCAGGTAATGTGTTCCTGCCTTCTGCATCACCCCCCCTCTCACCCTTATCTTATCTGGTTCCGAAAACTGCCGAAAGAGGGCGCCCTCACCCAGGTAACAGGTAGGCGGCAACTTTTAAAAGTCACTCTGTTGTCTGATAAAGGTAGCGACCCGTATTACGACGATACAGCCCTTCTTTCAGCCGATTTATGTCGTTGTTCTGATTGGATAAGCTACATTACGTTCTGAAAATTGTTATTCTGATTTTTTTAAATTGAAAATTCGTTGTTTACGACAGTATTTTTCTAGATCCTGCATGGTTTCAGACCCCGTGCTTCCCCTCTAAAAAATCCTTCTCACAATGTACCTTCCTTCCGTACCCGACAATAATTTAAATACTTATGGGGATTTTTATTGAGTATTCAATGCGGCTTTACTTCTACGAAGGCCTTTTCCCAAACTCCGTTCGAGGCTTGTTGAACAATGGCCAGTACGAGGAAAAGCAAATACGAGTGATTCTCTGATTGTTTGTTAATTGTAATCTATCTTTCGGTGCAAATGCTCCTCAGTAAGTCATGTCAAGTGAAAGGGAGGCAACAGCCCCTCCAAACATGGCTTTCTTGCAAGCATGCCCTATAATTTATGGCATGTAGTAATTAGCGGAGGACTCGAGTCGTGGTATGCTGCCCTGCAGCTCCTCGCCACGCAAACAGTGAAGGGATTAGTTTATGCTTCCTACGGCTGTCATCCTGACGCGGTGAGCGCGGCCCGAACCATCGCGTCGCGTCGCAACGCCGCCTTATCCGCACGCCAATACTCCGATCACACTCCCGCCAAATATCCTGCTTCTCGCCAAAAAAATGGCGAATAATCCATCTGTAGGATTGCAATAAGTCGATTGAATCTCATTTTGTTTCTTTAGATTTTTTAGCTTATCTGTAAATCTTCCTCATCCAGTTAGGATGGTAGGCCTACTCCTACAGTTTTAATCGAAAGTGGTTCATGTAATTAACGAAATTTGCATAGGAAAATTAACATTTTAAGCATTTTTTAAATCTTTTCTCACAATGTACAAATTAGTTTTTTGCAATAGCGTAATACTTTTACGTTAACCCATGACAGCCCAAAGTATTTAAAGTAAAATATGGCTTAAGAGAAATGGGAAGGATTTTTTCCATTAAATTACGCAATTTTAAGCTTTAGAAAAGGCCTAAATTATTAAATTACAGGTTTTCAGAGGAGTGATATTTGCAATATTGGGCTAAAAAGATCCTCTAAAATAACTTTTTCAGTTTCCTAACGGCATCGCTGGGCGGCAATGGGTTAAATTTAAGTGCTGTTGTTGTGAGAGGAAGATATTGAAAAAAAAACAATATCATGAGATTAAAAATTAACTTTTTAGAGCACGACTGTTCACGATAGGTATCACAAGGTATAATCGGTTTATCATGATGGCCGGTGATATGGATGCGTACCCACGATTTGAAAAGCAGATTTATGAGTGGCTATTAAAATATCATTTGTTTTATCATAAAGGTCTGTTTTGGAGAGAGGACTCAAAACCCTCAAGGGGTGGTTTCGACATCCCCCAGCGAATCCCGGTTTCTTCATATTTCACGAGATCTCCATGTGTAAGACAGAGAACTTTCGGGTGCGGTTCTAGATAGGGAGAAGATTCTTATCTCACTCATCCCCTCAGTCAACCAAAGCCATCTATTCAATACGAGATTTAGACAACTTTCAGCTACGCATTTTCGTGAGAAGCGGTTCAATTTTTTCTGGCATTATTAGTAATGCATAGCTAAAGGGAGTGCTAACTTTCTGTCTCGTTTCAATATTTATGTTACCTAATACATTGATGATGATATACTTAACAGTTTACGCGTTTGTTTAAGCATCACAACTCCTGTGAACAGTACCTTTTTTCTTTCTTTTTTTGGCCTTAGGGATATGTAGGAAGCATTCAGACTTAACAGCAACACAACACGACTTCACTTCGACAAATCTCATTTTATCTAACCTAACCAATCAGTTCCCGAAAATCGCTATTCCTTGAGACAGAAGATCTTTTCCGCAAGAGCAAAATAGGTCTTCTGGAACAATAGTCAAGAAGTGACGGTGTCGTTCCGAAAGCGTGGCTGTATGCCACATTATTTATAAAATTGGAACATGCTTGCAGACGCCCGAGTAGATTCGTGCATCGTCCGCACGTTTTATTCTTGTTTATTTCCATGAGTCCTATTTCCGACATTTGCGCATGTCTTGTGCTTGTCCGTGCGTGAATCATGAATCGCGCCATTCCTCCATGCCACATTGTTGAAATACAACATGACTTGACAGCGGTCGGCCCGAAAAAGCTCTCTTTAATGAGGAGAGAGGCGACCTCCATCCAGTTCTCCTTGTCGAGTAACCCGCGAAATATTCAAATTATTGATGATTCAACGCCAAAAGCGCGGTGGTGACATGTGGATCTACAAAGGTCTGAACCCCGAAGGCCGCGTGAGTTTTGCAAGGCGAATAACTTACGACCGCCTGTAGAACTGAGCATAGGCAACCGCCTTGACTCCCGTGTGTTGATGTTGCCTATCCTCCTATTGACAGGCGGTCAGTATCGGAGGACCCATATTAGTTCGAAATCGTAAATGAGTGCGGGGCGACCGTGGAAACAGGCACAGACCATCCAACATAACCTTACTTAACCTTACCTATCGATGCAAAACCTTAAGCCGCCAAATAAAGAGCCAATACGCGGATCCAAAGAGCCAAAGCGAAGAGCCAAATAAGAGCCAAATAGCTGCATCCGAATTGGCACCCGTTCGGCTAACCACAATTTAATAAGGATAAACAACGGGCCTTTGCCTCGCTCCTCAGTCGCTGCATGTATCTCACCGACGAGAGGCAAAACACAAAAGGAAATCCCACCTCTCGAATTTACCGTGGGTAAAAACTCAACCCGTTCGCGGTTCTCGCCACTCCTAAAGGTCGCTTTGCGCAAAATCTTTATTGTGGAGATGTTTTTGCAAGCGATTTCCACATTTGTTCTGAAAATAATGGGGGTTCAAGGCGTGCGGATTAGGGCGGAGAGGCAAGCAGACCTGCGGTTGAGCCTCAACGAGTCGACATCTAACCATGGCTGGCCACTTCCCTCCTCTTGACTCCACCAGAGCAATGCGCAAAAAGCGTCTTGCTTCTCGCACAGTTTGCTCTAAGAATATGATAAGGTCAAGAGGGCGTTTTTGTGACGTCTAAAGAATTAAATTTGGCCAGGGAGGTCAAATGAGGTCTACTCTTTAAGAGGGAACGGGCCTTGTTTGTCGATAGGCGATCATTGATGTTTTCAGGGCTCCTCCATTTTCTCCTTTTTTCTGTTCGCTACATTACACCGATAATGGTTCCTGATGTCTTCCATGAACTACTCTTCTAAACAAGACGGTCGTTATTTTACACAGCCTTGAGATAATCTGGCTGGAATCTCCACTTGCAGCTTTCCCATGGGAAGAAACAATGGTTTGATTTGTGCTCAGAAAACCGATTTTTTTATTGCAGTTCAAAGAAATGACCCCCAAAAATAGCCCGAATTTTCTATAGCACGTTGCAAAGGGTATTGCTTTTTTTTCATATATGAGGTTAATATTATCTTTCCAATAACAATCAAGAAGAAATTCCCATCGTTGAGTTAAACCCTGCAATGGGCCGAGAATATTTCACTGACAAAATATAAGGTAAATGTTCAAATATTCCAAATTTTTAAGCTTCATTCTTCTTGTTTCCTACCTTCCGTCACCAATCTGATCGTAAATAAAACGATAACGAAGCAAGACATAGGAGATCTAACCTAACTTAACCTAGCAGATCATCGCTAAGCCTTAAGCCGCTTACTTCTAGGCAGTTCGTAAAGCAGATACACGGTAAAAGTGCCCAAAACTGCTATCAATATAATGAAGTACGAATCACCCTGGATATAAAAAAGTTCAGCTCGTAAGTACTTTTTTTGTCTTCACATTGTAATCCCTTCTAATTTTTCAGAACGCATCAACTCCATAGCAACCAGTCAAATTCCGAACTTTTTCAATTTACAACACGGATCAGATGAGCTGCCTGAACTTTTCAGCGAAATGGAATACTGATTTAATTCGCAGTATTCATTTCAAACGGAATGTCAAATGAAGACGAAGCCAATAACGAGATCTCCAATGCAAAGAATTTGCAAAACGGTGTTCATCAATTTAAAGCTTTTACTTGTTGATTATTTCAAGCGACGTCTTAACTTCCTGCTGGCGTCTCGTTGGAGTCACTGAAGACAGGAACTCTTTGTTATAGTTCTTATCGCGAAGAGGAAACATGCAACCAAGGTAGTTCAAGTTCACTATTGCAAACCTCTTCGGGAAATAACAGTAATTAGTATGATTAGTCCTTAAAGGGATACGCTTCAAAGTTTGTGGTTTGATTTTATTCCAGACTGTCGTCGAAGTTCAGTAGAATCACTTAACCCATTTACTTTAACGATATATTTTCAAACAAGTCCCCATCAGGCTAAGCTAGGTAGCCACTCTACGACAAACAAACCATATTTTTTCTAGAACAGTAAATATTTTTCAGTCCTCTCCTTAACAAATATTGCAGCGACATACCTCTTTTTTCGTGAAAATACAAAACACAATCTCGTCAACATATGCTTTTCGTTTCAAAGTCCCACGTTGAAACGGGAGTAGCTATATTCATTTTTATGAGTTCCCTTTATAGGCGATGTGTAAAGACGCAGGGTGTCTGAAATACCCCAAGTTGTAATTTCAAGCTGATAGGGTTCCGTTCGAAAAGTGAATTTAGCTTTAGATAACAAGACAGTACAGGAAAGCGTAATCATGTGGCATCACAAGCCCGCAAACATATATCCTCAGCTCACGTCAACCGACGAGCGCCCACTAACCTTAATATAGGCAAACCCATCACTCTCGTGTTGTGAAGGTTGCCTATAGCAGAGCTTGCAGGGGCTCCCCATAACGCTACTAATCTGCGTAGATTTTTGACGTTTCTATTTCATGTAATATTCTACGTCTCAAGGTAGAATTAGACGACGGAATTGATAATAATCGTAGGATGAGTTCGATTTAGTCTTTAATTTGTCTGAGACACTAGCCTAGTTTGATGGGAAATGGTGACCCTGGGCTATGAAGCCATGAAACAAAATCTGTAAAAAAACAACAAAAAACAAAAAATGTAAGTCTAAGAGCTAAAAAAACAACAAGAAAAAACAGGAACTTTAATTACCATGGTGAAAAGAGGAAATGTTGAATTACCATAGGCAAAATTACTTCCTGAAATTACCTTAGTATGCACCGAAGCAAATTAAATTTAGTTACCATGGTATTAACCGATGATAGTAAAGAATAAAAGAACAAAACAGAAAGGAGTAAGCTTTATTAATCAATCATAGAAACAAAAAAAGCAAAAATCTTTAAACAATAGCTTTCCAAACATTTAAAATAAATAAGTTTTCCAGTGATTGAGCCAATTTTTCAAAGAGTGTTTTTTTTTTGGAATTTTTTTGGGTGATAAGAGGAGATAGAAGCACCTTAATCCACAAAGGACTGATACAGAGGATATTTTTTTTTTCGGAAACACCGACTTTATTATCTGGACATAATAAAACGGTAATGGTTATTCATACGGCATCGTTATTTAAAATTCGGCAACAATTTTTGCATTAGCAGCGGGAATCGTTACAGCTGGTAGCCCTGGTTGCCTGGCAGGCTGGCGGTTCGGCTGATTGTTATCAATGGAAAGTTGGCAACAAGCGTGAGAAAAAAGCAACTAAAGCAAAAGAATTGTACGGCAAAAAGCCCGAAACCGAGAACGGCGTCCAACGTTACAAGGGACCTCAATTTTGGAAGAGAAACCCGCAGGATTATAGACCATCTCTTGCAGGCAGGACCCCAGACAAGCAACCGCCGCCGCGCCGCCCCCGCGCCGCCGCCGGCGTACAGACCGCCAATAGCTGGCGACGGCTTGCGGGGAGATCTTGCCCACGGCTGCTTATTCGCTCCGGGCGTAAATTCTTTTTGCGCAAAACACTTTTTTTTCTTGGGCGTTTGCGCGACTTCGCAACACGTGAGAGAAATCGTAGTCTGTTTATTAAATTGCTGAGGTTTTGCGTAGTAAAGATTTTGATGACTCAGAAATAAATTCTTTCCAGGAGCCTGATCTTACGTAGGCGAAATTAAGTTCTAAAATGAACCCATGAGA
>Ga0058701_10003237_pt1 | contig 12802 bp, 7 predicted proteins | sample AgamicOrMae_FD_97039 | JGI IMG/M metagenome (GOLD analysis project Ga0058701, IMG submission 97039) | Agave microbial communities from Guanajuato, Mexico - Or.Ma.e | ecosystem: Host-associated > Plants > Phyllosphere > Phylloplane/Leaf | place: Guanajuato, Mexico | collected 2012-06-04
CAACAGAACTATTCGATACACTGGAAGGAAGAACAAATAGTTCCGCCAACTGCCGGTGGAACGAAGCGCTCTCGGCAAGGCGGCAAATGTCAGTACTGAGATCAAAGGTCAGCAATGTCGTGTCCGGAAAAGACCGTATGGAATGCCACACGATTTTTGATCTCTGCAGTACCTTAGGCTTAGTCCAAGACAACTGTTAGGTTGCGGTACAACTGGTCAGTTAGCTGATGACCTTACCATTTTGCTAAAACACGCACCAACTCCTTCCTATTGCTAAGCCTACTTATTACACATTCTTGTATTCTAAAATAAGCAAAGTAATAAAGCTGGGCGAATCTTGTTTTCCGCGCCAGTTTCAGACCTAAAATATGCAAACGATTTTTTATCCATTTACTACTGCCATTAAAAAAACGAAGTGCTCAAGTTTGGAAAGAACACAATCCGTCAAATTATCCCAAAACTCGCGCAAATCGTTTGTCTTTAAGCGTATGTACCTCGCACTGAGGGTTTAGGCGCACAGTGAACATCTTGACTATCAACTCAAGAAGTAACGAAAGTGGGGACAATTGTGTCAAACCAGCAAAACTGGTCGTTAGGATTACAATATTGGCCCAGCTCCACGATGAATATATGAAACAAATGTTCCTATTCAAAATCTACTTAGGGCTATGGAAAATAAAATTAATGATTTAACTTACATAAAATCTGTTGTGCAAATAAGTGGCACTAGAACAAAAGTCACATGATATTAGGCGCACCAAGTGTCTGTATTCTCTTAAACCGAGGATAACCGACCGATTAAATTAATCAGGCACTATCATCACAAATTAATTCCCTGATAAAATTCAGATGGTACCAGTTTCGGTCAGAAAAGCACTGCCAACATCGTTCAACATATTGTTCCTTATCATGTCAACTTTTGCTAGAGAGTCACAAAACGCACTGCATCGTCATTTTTGGCACCCTTTGACGCTCGATGCAATTTCAGTTTTCTGCAGATATCTAGAGCCTCCTCAATCGGATGTTACCCTTCTCGACTACGAAGAACTCGAAATCTAAAATTCCGATAATTTCAAGCGACGTATCCAAATTTTTCTTGATCTGCTAGTACTTAAAAAATTAGTACAGGTGAACCAATACAACTGAATATCAACCCTGATTTCCCCGATTACCGAGATTTTTACCTGCCAAAACGCTTATTTTGTAAGGGATTTCAAAAATTTATGCAAAGAGTAAACATAAAAGCAATACAAATAAAGCGCAGAGGGGAATATTTGCTATGTTTAACCGAAAGGAAATAATACTGATGTGGCAATCTTAAATTAGAAAAATACTGAGATGTTTTCCTTCCCCCTTTCGTTTGCCATTAATGGAATACACTTCACCTAATATTTCTTGATCTATGATCTCAGGTAGTGAATCCGATTAAAATCTTCTAGCCTAAAGCGCACGCCAGTTCGCTAAACTACGCGCTACCGGTACAGTCAAGATCACAACTCCGTGATCAAAGGAATAGTAAGTTCACAAAGGGTGCATTTTTGTGATCTACTCTGTAGTACATGGTTGCCTAGTTTAAGCGAGGTCACAATTACAGGCACAACTGCAGGCAAGTAGTTTACAACCCCGTCGTGCGTTTAGAACGGGAAGGACTAGTCTTCAAATATCTGCAGAAGAATGAATACTTAATAGATCTGAGCTCCAGATTCACAGCCGTATTAAGAATGCAATTGCTGCTGTTGGTTAGATGTGTCAAGAAAGAAAACCGGGAAAAATTGATAACGGGAAAATCACTTTCCAAGTAAAGTCAAGTTTTCCGAGTAAAACAGGACGAGAGCTTGATACCAATAAATGGGCAGTGATCTTCCTATGATCAACGATATTTGAACGCAAACCTTGACACATCAACCATTCAGAACATTTGTTGCTTCAATTTTAAGATTTAGATAAAATCACTCCGGAAGCAAGCTTTACCACGTGTCGCTTAATCAAAGCTTCTCGACAGTAAGGATGAGTAACACAAGGTACAAAGTCAGGAATATTCTTAGCTTCGGGAATGACGGTACTATCATCGACAGGAAAAACGTCCTCCCTGCAACCACCTTTACACCAGTACGTTGCGGTTGCCTACCTTAGCTCGGAATCAGGCAGGTGATTGGCTGATGCCGAGCTAAGGTAGACAACCGCAACGCACCGATGTCTAGGTAGTTGCAGAGGGGGGTACGTTTTTTCTGTCTGATAGTACATTGTCCTAAACAGCCTGTTGTAGAACGTAGGACTGACCTGAAATATTTTTTTCAAGAAACAGAAAGGACGTTTTTCATGGACAATGGCTTGAAAGACCGGGAAAACTGATTTTTTCATGCGCTGTCTAACGTAAAGCTGCAGCCGAGTCTAAACACACTGACAAGTGAAATAGAATCTAAATGACGATCTAGCTTGATAACAGCTGATTGCGTATTCCAAATTATCAAATAGATCTGTATCATAATGAAAAAGATGTTTTTTTAGACGATCTCCCCGTCTTTTCTGTTGCTGATAAATATAATAATTAATTACGAGGACGAAACGTGTCGCTTGCTCCCAATAAAGTGATAACCTCCTCTAATTAAAAGATTATCTAAACATTTAATAGTTTGCACTGGGATAAAGTACAACAGCGCTGTTTCTCACCTTGCCTTCACGCAGAATTTGTGCATTCTTAATTTAGCGCGATTTGATTTGAGAGAGAACCGATACGTTGATCCGCAGGTTACGAATAACATTTTCACCCTAAGAACGATTCATCGTATACAAATTATTACTGCTTCTCCGCTTCACTGAGATTTCCATAACGAATTTCTACTTATGTTGGCATGCGCCTGCGGAAAGATGTATAGGCAACACACATGCTCATTTGTTTGGCACATTGCCTATCCCCGCGCCCACCTGCAGCTGTTACACCACAAGAGTTTCATCAGTTATCTTCGGCGTTTAGTTCGTACAGTCGAGATCAAATGGGCTGTTATACTTCTTACGAGCTTTTCCATACAAAAGGGAGACACGACTTTTGATAACTGTAGTCACGCGCCCTACCTGCGTTACGTACCGATTCTCTCGTAATTAGGAAAACAATCACTTATTTGTATTAAACATACAAGTAGCATTTTCTACATCTTGTGTTCAAGCTTTCGTCATTAAGCCGAACGAAATTAGGGAAAAGAAACCAAGCCAAACCCAAGTCAACCAAATCTATGGTCACTAATTCTGATGAGGCTTACGTACTTCTCGGCGGCAGAGTTCGCCGTCGTAGCATCAAGTTTGGCGACAGTCGAGCGGAGCTGCGACGAGCTAAGGCACAAGGAACCTGGCCTAAGTAATCCACATGAGGCTTGGTGACAATAAGATCGGTTAGGTTGGATGCCCTGAGACTCGCTATGCTCGGCTTAGCGACGAGAGGTCGAACACTTGAGATAGAAAATCAACTTCGAAATTTGCATCGCCTTCAGAGCGTCAATTCGCCAAGAGGGGAAAAAACGGCCCATTAACACTATTAAATAAATTGTGGTTAGTAACCAATAAAGCGTCAAACAATTTAAAAAAAAAACATAAATAAATTTACAGAAAAGTTGATTATCTACTGGACCGTGTATACTTCGGTCATTTATGATCCTAACAACTGAACGAATTTAATTTGGTCCGGCAATCAAAGATCGTTCTCACCAAGAGCGGTTAAAAGGGAAACGACTTACCCTACCGTTCATGTTCTGCACTCATTAAAATGGTCGTTTAACTTTTAACCGAGTCGGTGAAAATCGATCTATACACCAATAATCAGACCCACATTGAGATCACCTTACCAGCTACAAAATTTAATTTACAAAAAAGAGCGTGATATTACTACGTTATTCTCAGAGAGCCTCAAGGTAGTAAAAGAGTCGTCAATACATCGCTTCTGATTGGACGATGTTCCCAGTAATCTGTGATTTGATTGGCCATTCATCGAAGAAAAGTTGTCGGCTCTCTACCTTGAGGCTTCCAATATTCCTCTCCGATATCGTACTACTCCTAGAGAAGAACAGATAAGACAAAGTCTGTTCACCGTAACTTACGTACACGTATATACGTAAATGCTCAGCAATACGTCGTCTACATACGTCGATTTTCTAGAGCAACGTAAAACTGAACTTTTACTGCTTATCACTGTTGAATGTTAACACATATCTGACATCAACAGTCATTGTCACGACACAAAATACGTGTTCAAAGAAAATCTCGCTAAAACGTCCGTGTCTGCCGTCACACAGAATAGAGAGCAACTCGAAATTTCGGGCAGTATTTAGATAAAAACCCCAAAGATAAGAGCTCAAAAAGACACTACAGAAAATGATCGTCTGAGGCCTTAAGAGAAGTGTCATATCCGAGTCAGCGCTAGTTTAAAGTAGCTACAATCGAGATCAAAGGTTGCGTCTACAACATCTATTCCACAACTTTGCAACGCCTTCTGGAGCGATTCACGCTCGCACGACTCTACAATAGAAAGTTACTACTGCAGATTGCTAACTACCAGTTTGAGGCCTTTGATCCCGACTACAGAGCTATAAAGAGAAGCATTTATTTTGGGTTATGACGAATGCTCTAAAGGCACAGACGATAAACACACCTAATACGAAAACACTTTTAGGGAGCAGACTCGCTCCCGTTTAGACGGTGAAAACTCAAACTTTCGGTTCCACTGGTAGTAACCGGTAACTTTTACAATTAAGCTATGGACTCACCGCCTTTTGAACTACATAATAAAGGTATTGTCGTAAAGATCTACCAGGCGAGATCAGAAGTCCGTGCCCTCGGTCTCATTTGCCGAGAGTAGGGGCTTTTGAACCCGACTCTGCCTTCACTGACAATGTAGGAGTGATCCAGGTTTTGATTAAAATAAATTAAAAATTACGAGAATCACCGCGAAAGGCAAGATTTAGAAATAACATATTTCTTAAAGTAATTGCAAAAGAACTGAATTGCGCACACTTATCATTACGTAGGAATCGTCGTTCTACTGCTTAATCGTATTTATTACGTCATTTTACGACGTAACGAGTCTCAGTCGTGGCCACACGAAAATGCCAGTAATCTGCAAATTTGCAATTTCTTTTTTTTTTAAGGTTCCCGCGTCGACTGTTTATGAGCTATGCCACGGAACACAGCAGACAGGCAGCAGGCGGCAGGGAACGTCTAATTAGGCCCGAAAAATATTCTTAATCAAAAATGGCATTTGTGCCGATTAATGTCTTATCACAGAAGATTCCAATTAAAGAGTACGATCAAAGAGTGGAAAGACGAATTCCGGACCCGCTTAATATTAACATTAAAATATGGACACAGAGCCAGACGGGCTAAACTTACGTCATAGATCAGCGAAAATAATATCGATGGGTACACAAAATGGGTTAATCACCCGAGAGAAAAAGAATTTCCCTTCACCCGAAATAATTTTTCAAAAGGTATCTCAGTTGCGTGATTCTAAAAAGTCAATCGTGGAAACGAATAGGGTACGGGTAAGTATTTGTTTAAATTGATGTTCGTAAAATTACTTGCGCCATTAATGCAAGCATTTTAAGGAGAGGACTTGCGACGTTTAGCTTTGATCGGACAGGCAACGTCAGGGACGAAATAGAATGGCCTTCAACTTTCATTTTCGGAGGAGGAAAGTATACGTAAAAGATAAGTTCTGGTTGTTCAGAGAACTTCCCATCCTCGAGTCTGTTGCGTCATTAGCTCTAGTAACATGATAGGGCAAATAAAGAGACGAAGGTTAAATATTTCAAGCGGCCATCGGTTGTACTTTTGATCGTATTTTGTGAGTTCCCGCTGACAATCTTCACCCTAGTAATCGCTCAAGTCCGTCAGTGTTCTACTTCTTACCGCGGCACGCAACCGAAAAAACCCAATAATTCAAAAAAAAAATCATTTAAAATCTCGTCACGACCGCATTGCGTGAGGAATAAGAAGAAGTGAGTAGGGGTAAAAGAGCCCCCAGTTTTTCAATCCCCTCACCTCACTAAAGTTATTGGTTCTAAATCACCAATGTTCTCAAGTGAACCAAAAGACCATTCTAGTTTGGTTTGAACGGCGAACACAAACTCGCGTCATGGAAAGGGTGTCAAAACGTGAAGTTTCATCAGAACAGACTTAAAAAAATAATACTATATCTCGTCTGGCTCTGATTATCGGCCGGATATCGATGGTTTTTGGAGCGCACTCAATCGGTTACGGAGCGCTTCAAAAACCAACTTTACCCGACGTATTTTTTATGCTTATGGAGATTCCCGCTTCATGTGGGCGGAAAGAAAAATAAGGACTTAAGCGTAGTAAGCGATTACCGAATCCAGGGTCATGAGGGGTATTGCCATGACCGTCACTTTGCCTTGCGCCAATCACTCATACTCGAGTGGGAGGTGCGGGCCGAGCGAAATACGACTTGCACATGATCCTCAAGCAGTCGAGAGCTTTTTTCGCGGCATCGGCTTTGGCCAAGAACAACGAGCGGCCAGATCCGCTGACAACCACAACCGGTAATGTTGACAGCTGAAGTACGAACTGAATGTCTCCTGGAAAGAGACAACTTGCTTCAGGGTTGAAAATGGAAAAGACTCACAAAATGTACCTCGATTTAAGAGTGCGTTTTACACCTCTTAGGTGTTCCACCTTTCGTGGGCAAGAAGAACAGGGGGAGTGCCACGCGGAATAAACTCTCAACCAATCAGTAATCGCACCAGATGCCGCAGCGGCCTGGGGTGGAGTAGGCGTCTAGCTTGTCGGTAAATGAGAAGGGATAACAAAGCGACACACAGGGTACTTAACCTCAATGTTGCCAGATTCCGCAATTTCGTTAATTTTAATCGCGTCTAACTTTTTAACCATTAAAGATAACCTAGCATGTCGGGTATGTTCTGGATCGCTCTCGAGCTGAGCATTCCAAAAATAGGGTTCAACATTATGTTATGTTTAACGGTTAAAAAGTCAGACGCGTTTAAATTTGACGGAGTCGTGGAATCTGACAACACTACTTAACCTACGGAAACCTAATCAAAGGATGACATAAACACGGTTGACGTAACCTTACACTTTATGCCTAGATTGGCCTTGATTAAATCATCCACGTTAATCTAACCTAGGTTAACCTAACCTACGTTGATCAGACCCAGGTTAACCTAACCTACGTGATCTTAACCAAACCTATGTTAACCTAACCTATGTTACTTTAACTTAATATTGGTAAACCTAATTTAAGTACACCTAATCTAGGTAAACCTAACCAAGGTCAACCTGACCAAAGGGGCCTAATGTCCGTTTAATCTTTCGGATGTGACGGAAAATTGAACCCCGGTGGAACACAAGAAGCATATGAAGCAATTTTTTTTTTAATTACAGTGCAATGACGGCCTCACAAATATATTAGGTGATTTTGCTTGGTCTTTTCACTTGAAGATCAGTCACCGGTTGCGTTCCATGACGGGTAAGGGATAAGATTCGGAGACATTACATGCTAGGAGGAGGAACTACAATACCCAAGACGCAACGTGCCGATAACCCTCACTTTAAAATAACAATAAAAATATGGATTACCCCCATTTTATATTTTACCTGGTAAGTTTAAAATATAATTCAATAATCTTCGCAAAACAAGGCGAAAAGCAGGTACTGAGTCGAAGGCAAAATGCAAAGTTCACAGCGAAAAACCAAGCAAGTGGCGGATTATATGTCACGTGCTTCCAAGAAAACAGCCAGCTCGGCGGGAAAAATGCATCCACACAAGGACGCAGGCACCATGCAAAGCTTCGATGAGTTTCGAGATAAGTGCAAACTAATCGATGACGGATTAAGTGAAGAGTATATCGAAAGCATATCGACTCTAAAAAGCGCAAAAATAAGACCGAACCGTTCGAGAATACAAAAGAGGAAAAGCGTATCGACGATCTGGTAGGAGTAGAAAAGACAGGATCTTCAGGGACCAGAAAAGCGAAGAAAATCAACTCCCAACAAACAAGCACAAAAAACGAACAGGACGCGTGACGCTTAACAGCTTGCGCGGGAAACATACCAGGACCCAAACACATCGAATAAGCACAGAGAAAAACGAACAGTGCGGTAGTCCGAAAAGCAAAGATCAGCGCACCATTCCATAGCAGGGATGCTCTCAAGACGAACTCATTTCAGCCATAGAGAAGTAAAGCATTTATACTTAAGCCATAAAAAAAATAAAAAAAAATGGTTGAGACCTTCGACTTACCCGATTCTGTTAGCTCTTCCACTTTTACGTAGGCAGCTGAAAAACTGTGTTTCTGGCTCAGCATACTCAGTTCGTTGATGTAGTACGACGGTGGCGGAGTGATGTGAACTTTTGCTGGCTGGAAAAATGAAAGTCAAGAGCTGGTAATAGCTCGCATCAACCTAAAAGTAAGTCTCCGATCTCTCACCTTGAGAGGCATTAGCTCCGATGGGGTGGGTTTTGAACTCTGAGGAGCTGCGCAATTGTTGAACTGAATTGGAACGTCGGGAGGCCAATTTCTCAGGCGGTTCAAGATTCGGGACGCCGCCTCTCGTTTCGCAGCACGTTTGGATTTCGCTTCACCTGAAATACCAACCAAAATAATGATGATCCATACGAACCGTTCTACAAGATGCTGTATCGTTTAAAACCTTGCGATATTTCTACCTCTTATCTCCCTCCTTTCGAGCGCACGGCACGAAACGAAACCTAGCTTAACATGTGGGTTAGCCTAATCTAACGGTCGCCAAGCCTGATGCTCCTTGCTCCTCATTGGCAATACTTGCCGCAGAGAAGTAGCGTCAGACTGAGCGACAGCCGAGAGAAGCGAGGCACGAGGTCGGTCATTCGCTTTGTGCCTCGCCGATGAGAAAGTAAAATAACACAGAGGCGACGTAGCTCCTAAACTTCAGCGAATCCTTAAGGTCGGAATCCAAACCGCGTTTCTGCATAGAGACGAACCTTTTTCTCTGAAGCGGTAAAGTCGCACGACAACGCAGAAAGCTCTTTCATGAGGTTGCGCTTCATCGCAAAAAATATAGTAAGTCGGGAAAACCCAACGCATTTTGGTGCAGAGCTCTTGCAGTTCTCCAACCGGGTTGTCTTGTTTGCGCCTCCTGCATAAGAAACAAAAATTACTAACATGCTAATATGAGGTTGATAGAGTTTGGGCTCACAACAGAGGCAGAGAGTGTCTTCCTCAAAAGCAACAACATCCATTTGCTTAATATTACAACAAACATAGTTTAAGAAATTCTTTGATTGGGCAAAGTAAAGGAGGTATTCTAACTGTGAATACACAGATCAAGTAAGTTTTTCTGTTTTTGTTTTTGTATAAATTAGTGGAGGGTAAAGAACTGCCCTATGGGAAGAAGATTTATGTAACAAAAATCAGCTTGAGAGACTTTGGTTTCTACTTACACATTGGGTGGGTCTGTGGTGCAACCATTGTGCGGTGTTTGAGGTACATGTGGTGGCTTGACTATGGCGTTGTGTGTGGCTGGTGGTTGAGGTACAGGTGGTGGAGGTGACGGTGAGTATGAGTGATTATACCTCGGCTTTGGAGCCCTGTTTCCATACCCTGGAACTGGATTTGGGCAAATTGGAGCAACTTGACCCAAAAATCACATGAAAGTCAAAGGTAAGCCAAACAGAATTTACTTTCAAATCATAATTGAAACTTATGTTTGCATTTCCTCATAAAAATTACTGGTACTGAAAATAAAACTCACCTGCAGCATGCCTGGGTGGAATGTTGGAGTTGTCTCTGCAGACATTTGAGTTGTCTCTGCAGATGTTCGACTTTGTTCCAATAACTGAAATGTATGGTTCTATTCTTGGTGTTGAAATTAGCTCAAGACATTGAGGTGGAGAGAGTTTTGGTGGAACAATAGCCCCCAAGAGTGGACCTGGAGTCTGTGCAGCTACCTGGGAACATAAAAAATATCGAATAAGGATAACATTTCTTCCCATGAGACCTGTAAAGAACAAATCTTGAGATGATAAGCATTGACTCTCATGCCCCAAGTGAATGATTTTATTTGACAGCATAGATAGGTTCAGCTCTCTCTGCAGTTACTGATATACTACTTGACGATACTGCTTCTAAGGAGTGTTAAATGAAGTAAAACATAAATTTTATTGTAGAAACATAAAGGAAATTTCTGGTGAAGAGAGTGCTGGCTGGTATGACCAGGTGAAAGTGTCATTACATACTCCAGACTTTACATCCACAATAACAACCAGTATCAGAATACATTTCCGAAAGATATCGCCACGGTGAGAAGGGGAGACTTTTAAGACTCAAGACTGAAGGAACGGTTTCATTAAACAGACAGACGGAAAGCTCCTCAGATTCGGGCAACAAAGGCCTGAATGTAAACAATTACTGACGGAATAGCAACTTGCCGTGGAAGTGGATGGTCGCAAATGAGAGAAAACTCTGAAATCACGCTAATAAAACAAAATGCGTTAATAAAATAAACAGCATAGAATCAAACACATTAAAGAATTAAAACCTAACAGCGGTGAAACTTTGCAGGTGTCCGCGCACAATAATAAACAAGTCCACCATTACACACTCAGACTTGAAGCCGAACCAATACCTGACTGAGAAAGTAATTTGCTCCGGGCATCTTGTGCAAATTCTTGGACGATTTAAATTAAACTTAAATTGTTATATTTTGCAGTTCACTGTAAAACTAATACCGCCAAACAGTAAGTACGTTTCTTCAAAGCAGTTTTCATAGACGAAATGTGAAAATGGCTGAAAGCCCTGTGTTTTGGACGGGTGCAGTCGAAACTTCCGACGTTGAGGTTATGTATATTTACCAATCCACAACGTTTTCAGGTGTAAATACTTATGTTTGAGATGATTCCATAAGTTTTTTGGTCAATTAAACCATTATTTCGGTCACTGAACACTTCTATACGAAGATAAAGCTTGGAGATACGCTAAAACGCTGCCTGGCCGCATAGGCTTTTGATGACCACAGCCAACGCACGCTCGCCGTTCGACGCATGCTTTTTCAAATGGTGCGCGCACGTGTCCACGGACGCGCGCAACGCACAGAGTTTAGTTAGGAGACGCATAAACGTTATTTTAACGGTGTAAAACCACATTAAAATTGATTGATAATGCTTCAAAACTGTAGAGCGACCTCATGCACCCGTCTGTCTCCAAAAATGAGCGCGAATTTTTAAATGAAGGACCGCCTTGTGAGGACACTTACCGAGGGCTACTCTCGCAGTCATACTTAAACTGACGTAGGTTTGGTTTTGGAACATAAGGAGGGGCTGATTCTGCGATTCGAAGAAAGAAGAACATACAAAGTTTAATAAATTTTATTATCAAAATGCTGTCAGTCAATAAAACAGCTACAAAAAGAGACCGATGTGAACGATGACATATAAAACACGACGTTCATGAATCCATAAAATTTAAATGGCCATTAGATTCACAAACAATTAAACACGAGGATGATAGATGGAGATGATTAAAAAACAGGTTTTAAACAGTGAGTCAGTTTATGTTTCGTTTGCGTAATGAAAACTACACCCTAGTTAACCTTTGATTGATGGGCGAGATGCGTGATAGAAAAAAGGTAATTAATGATTGTATGAAATTATGTACACATAATGCTTAAACATTTAATTTAACACAAAATTAAATAAAAAAATACTCTATATCCATCTTTTTCTCTTGTTTTCACTTCCTGATCGACGTCACGAAGGGAACAAGGAGAGACTGAATTATCAGAGGATAGATAATATCTTGACAGTGCTCCGATTGACTCTGATCAAAAACTCGCCGAGTGAAAATGCATTGGGTCAGCAGATCCCGTGATACATGCTCTCATCGGTTGGGGTCGAAAACTCGGTTTAAAGTGTGGGTCAATCTTCCACTTTGGATTGCGTTCAAAAACAATCCTCCAGAGGAATCCACCCTTATTCCCTCTCCCTCATTGGATAACGTGCAGTCTGCGGGAGAGTCACCAAAGTCGAAAAGGCTCTCTGCTCAAAGATGAGGGTCGTGGCAGGATGAGCAAGGCAAACGCCTTTTCATCGCCAGGAAAGGGACACGGAAGGTACAATTGTCGCCGCCCCTCGTTTTTTCAGAGGGGTGCATTCTAGACTCAGATGGCTCCCCCGCCAACTCACATGGGCTCTCCACTCAGGGAATGGGGGACGCGGGTGAGTTTTTCTTGATGACTGTTTCCGAACGCAGCCCTGGTGGATTCAGTCTTTCCAGCCCCCTCCCCTCCTCTGAATCACAAGGATCAGAGCAGCGAACAGCTACAAGCTGCATTCGGGAGGAAACTATATCATTAATTTCCCCCTCCCTTATCCCGCGGCTGAAAACGAAAGTGCTAACATCATCGAAGTTCTAAATGCCAATCAAACCAGCCCTCAAGAATTTGTTGAATCAAAATTTTACAAACAAATCCGCAGTCTTTGTCAGGTTTAAATTAAAGTCTAACCACAAACCGGCAGACACGAACTGGGCCAACTGAATCGAACATTGCAAAATGTTCCAAAATTATTTTTTCGACGTCACCACCTTTCTTTAGATACACAAGTCATTCCGCTTTCTCTCGGCTGGTGAATGTAGTGATATCATTGAACTCAGCCAATGGCGACGAGAGTCTTCCAAACCATCGCTCATCTTACAGGCTCCCCAAATTCACCGATACTTCGCTCTGCCTTTTACCTTGCTGAATTTCTCATACTTCTTCACAAATCAGCGATAATTTTTGACTGTCATTGTATGATATCACACAG
>Ga0058701_10003238_pt1 | contig 12800 bp, 4 predicted proteins | sample AgamicOrMae_FD_97039 | JGI IMG/M metagenome (GOLD analysis project Ga0058701, IMG submission 97039) | Agave microbial communities from Guanajuato, Mexico - Or.Ma.e | ecosystem: Host-associated > Plants > Phyllosphere > Phylloplane/Leaf | place: Guanajuato, Mexico | collected 2012-06-04
AAAAAAAGAAAAAAAAAAAAAAAAAAAAAAAGAAAAAAAAAAAAAAAAAAAAAAAAAAAAAAAAAAAAAAAAAAAAAAAACAGATGGGATTTTATACATGTCCTTGCAACTCCCCAAGATTCCTTCGTTGCCGAGAATTCACTTGTTTTTAGTCATTATCTCGACAGCTAATATGAGTTTGGTCCGAAAGTGGATTCCACTGCGTTTTTCGAGACTAGTTCGCAAAGTTCCTTTACTCTTCAGGAAAGACTGACTCGTCCCCGCGTTCTCAAAAATCGATAAATACGATTCGATAATTCTAAAAGGCTGTTTTAATGTATAGGCAACCCGCACAGCAGAGCTGCACCGTCATTGCCTACCCTTTAACAAGCCCATCACTCTCGTTTTCTCCAGTAAGTCCCACATGACTTGCGTCCAACAGCTTGTTTTGCTCACTTCTATACGCGGAATTAAGATCATTATCCAGGAATTATGCGAGAATATTGTGCATTCCATCCCTTAAAAGAGGTCATCAATTTTTAACGAGCTTATCTTGTTTGGAGGCTAATTCAAAATTAATTAACCGAAATCTTTCTCCTCTGAATCGATACTAACGCTTGTATGTTGGGTAGTAACTATTGTTGCTAAAATTGTATATCGAAGTTGTTAACACGATATTCGTTAAATTATCTTAACTTTTCGCGGTTTTAAGACGCTGTTTTTATTGAATGCTTTTTTTGTCCAGGAAATTATCGCGACGGCGTAGTAGCGACGCGAGGCACAGGGCATGTGACAAACCCAAACGGGGGCATTCGATAGCGCCAAAACCCACAAGCGCCAACGCCGCAAGCGCCAGTCCGTAACCGCCAAACGAGCAAAGTCGCAAACGCCAAAGTTCGCATGGGTTAGGTCAAGTTAGGTTAGGTTTGGTTAGGCTAAGTTAGGTTAGGTTAAGTTAGGCTAAGTTAGGTTAGGTAAGGTTAGTATTGCGGTTAAGAACTCTGGCGTTTGCGACTTTTCTCGTTCGGCGGTTACGGATTGGCGCTTGCGGCGTGGGCGCTTGTGGTTTTTGACGCTTATGACAGCTACCCACCCAAACTACACGGTTTCAGTCATTAATATGAATGATACAACGAAAGATTGGGCAAAAAAAGAACAAGATAAGAGGTAGAAAGTGTGCGCATTCAGAATGCACTCAAAAGAGCAATCTAGATTTACAAAATATTTCCCGTTCACACGGACATGTCAGTTATACTAAGTTCCAAAATAGATTGCTACTCGGTTGTTCGAGAGGGGAAAGAAAATTTTCCCCGCGAAATAATGCCATGCTGGTAAAACAAGGAGAGCCCTCCATATTCACTGTTTACGCAACCAAATGATGGCTGCAAAACAACGGTTTTTCTCTCACAGCACCGCATTTTCCGAAAAAAATGGCGGCAGAGACTGTTTAGCATGCTAAAGAACCACAAACAGCAACAAGATGCACACACCTGCCCTTTTTTCATACCGTGGATGCCTATGACAAATCTGACCTCTTCCGCATTCAGTCCTCTATCATTTAACAAGAAAGCAGACACAATATAATTTATGCATTTCATATTTTGCGAGTCTCTCGCCTGCCGTGTTTATTACTTTTTTTCTCGAGAGTTGCGAATGCGGAGTTTGAGTCACATTCATTTGCTTATTGGGACGAGATTTCTTTTTGAAACTTTCACAGCCATAAAAAAGTACACTCTCGTTATCTGCTTGTCAGTTGATGTTGAATCTCTTCGTGAAAGCTAGGCCTACCTACCCCTTTCCAAACTCAATTTTGAAAATTTAAGACTTTATATTTATGATTTTCCTTTTGAATGGAAGATTTGAAAGTTTAAGAGGACGACAATAATAAAAAAACAACAAAAAAATTAAGCAAATATTTTCCAAAAACATCTATTGCTATGAATTGCTAAAAAAGAAGAAAAATTCCATTTTGTGAAGACGGGTGTCTCATATGATGAGCATAATATTTTTCCATTTTAAAAGATTCATTGGAGGAGGCAAGTAGTCTAAAGGTAGAAAATACATCCATGAAAATTTTCAAATACTTTAGTTATGTTTTTGATGTGTTTCGAGTGGTGGATAAGGAGACCTTAACCCAAAAAAGGGATGTTTGTTAGGACCAGTGACATGGCTAAATAAACCCGAGAGGGTTTAAGCTGAAATCCGAAAAGACTTGGGATAAACCTTGAGCACTTAAACCACAATCCACAAAGCATTCAGCTCAAACAAGAAACTTGAAGCTGAACCCAAAGAGGCTTTAAACTGAAAACCCATAGCGGGCTTTAAGCTGAAACCTGAGAGGCCTTTACCTTAAACCCGAACGTCATCAAGAGAGATTACTCAAGCCCAAGAAGATTCAACTTGAACTTGGAGACTTTTAGTGGGAACCCTTGAAAATTTACGCCAAAACCTGCCTTCAAAGCCACGAGGGTTTCAGCTGAAATCCACGAAGCCCTGAGCTGAAAACTTAGCGTCCTTCAGCTGAAAGCCGAGAAGCTTTAAGCTGGAACAAAGTGACTAAGGCGAGACGGAGCTGAAATCGAGCGTATTGTACTCGGAGACAAGCAATATTCACTCAAACGAAAAGGAAAGGCTTTCCGAGCGTAGGTGGAGCTGCATTTTATGTCAAAATCCGCCATACCATTCTGAGCGGAACTGAATTCAGTATGTCGCGGTTTCCATTGTCATGAAAATAGACACAACACCGAAAGTTCTAAAACCTAATTACGTCAATTCCCTGATAAACTAAAAGGGAACGACTGAACGGTATGGCTTAGACAGCGCGTACAGTCAACTTCAAAAGTAGACGAGCCATTATCAAGCAACAACTTTTACACAACCGCAGTTAACCTCCCCTTTCAACGCTCTTTGTAAATACCCTACGCAGCCTCGCTCCGAAATAAGGCCTCGGAGAAACCATACTCTACAAGCTATTTCGAAGTTCCTCCGAAACTTCATATGCTTGCGGCTTGGGTCGGTTCACCTAAACTTAAAAAGAGCAAGACTTATTGCTCAAACATGAGTGTGTGTGGGAAGAGAGACTGACATTGGGCATAAGGTTTCCTTTATTCTGGTCAGGCCCTTGCAAAGATCGATAAAAATCTCAATTTGAGTACAGTACTGTATTTCAGAGAGAAAAACAGATCATTCCTCCACCTCCGTAAAAGAATTTCCAGTTCTAAAATGCCGTTTTGCTGATTAAAGATTCCTGTACGAAATGCCATTTCATTGGAGTTAAAGTGAAAACAATAACGAAATTTTTTCAATGGAGCAGCTGAGTGCTGGCAAAAGGCGGTTGAGCTAACAGAAGCCTGAGCTAAGCTAGGTTTGGTTAATTGGAAAGCTTACATTAGTTGCTCTTCGACGTTTCTTGCTGTACGGAAACAAAAGCATCCTTGAAACAAGGTCACCGATTTTGATCTCGGGGGTCAACAGTTAAGATCAAAAGTCTCTAGTATCTATCAGAGGGCCTGTTTGCGAGACTTTTGATCTTGGCTCAAGCAATTAGCTTAGAGCCCAGCTTGAAAGTCCGGGGGAAAAACAGCGACAGAAGTTCGCCTAAACGAAATCAAAGACTCAATACATCTCGAAAAGTCAGCATTCACGAAAGTTGATGTTATTTGACTAACACGGGCAATAAGAACGAAAACTTAAAGGATGCTCGCCCCTAGTGCTTCCAGGTGTGATTCACATTGTAAGTTTGGAGTTCCGAAGTTTAGGCTAACTTATCCGTAAGTTTGATGATGTTTAGTCAGTCTAATTAACTAGGGTTGTGTATTGCAACCATATTTCGATTTAAGTAAACAATCTCGACGATAAATACTGCGTGTCTTTACTTTGACAAATTAGAGATACGCCTTCTTACAGAATAATCAGAGACCAATATCAAGCGAAATCCATAAGATGCCCACAAAACTCTAATCAACAATCAAGTTAATTTCACAAAAATTATTCATTCATATGATATCAAAAAGACGATCAAACAACATAAGAAATTGGTAATTTGATAAACGTTCTTAAAAGGTATTAAATACTTTTAAAAATCATGTCTTTTAATGATTTTTTAAAATCATCCCTTGGTATATTCTGGCATAAAAGCTGTAGACTAAAGCAGCTATTTCAAGCAAACAGTAAGAGCTTTCAAAAAAAATCAGCAAAATTGGTTCCTTTCAAATCTTTTGAATATAGGCTATGTTTGCGATATCCCCCCCCCCCCACACACACAAACTAAAAAAACTTTCCTAATCAAATTTGGAAAAGCAAAATCGAAGAGAGAGAAAAAGTCTACCTTTTCCGGCGGCATAAAAGAGACAGAGGCAACTAAATCAAATAAATCAGACCGGCAGACAACGTCTTATTGTGCGTAAAGTAAATAGTCTTTGGTATAATTTAGAATAATACACTCTGGAAGCCAAACACTCGAGCGTTTATAAAGCAAAGATACTTCCTCGGAGTAACTGTTTCCAAACCAGGTTCTCCATCTCATTTTGGCACTAGGTATTATATTGGCAGTGTGCGAGCGAGAGCTCTTCAAGTAAGATATTACGTCGCACCGTGCCTACGGATTCGTTAATGAAATTCGGTGGTGCATGTAACACAACATTGCACTTCGGTGTCGTTTTTCCTTGGGAACAGCGGAAGTGATCCGAAATTGGGACAGAGCTCTTAAATGGGACAGTCAAACGAGGTGTACCCATCGAGTCTTTTCCAGAGGATGAAAAGAGTAGGCCTACCCCTTTGGAAAGTCCTTGTTGGGCATAGGAGTTGAAACGGGTATGTCCTACGTTTATGGGTGATTTTTCAAAGGCATACCAAAAGAAAGAGCTGGACAATATCTTTTTATCCATATGGCTGTTTATGATCCAACACCTTGCAAACTTGATAAGATAATACGTCCAAGAATAAAATACGTCCAAAATACGTCTAAGACCATTTTTTACAAGCATATCCCAAAAGGCTGCAAGATAAACCATAAAAAGTATTGAAGAGTTCGAAAAAACATACACTATCAAAAAAAGGTATGAAACAAACAAAATGGAAGGGAACAACGAAAACAGGTATAAAACTACCCAAACTGGTACAACCTGCCCAAAAAGGTATAAAACCACTTAACCAGGTATGTAAAGTACCCAAAGATTTAGAACCGCCTAAACCGGATGTGAAGTTTCTGCAAGGTTCTTTAGTCAGCCTTTGGCTTTTGAAAGGAAATTTACGTCTACGCACAGGAAGCTTTCTCACAAAATGGCGGACCGGCGAGTTTCGCGCATCTTCACAAGCATCGATGAACACTGTGCCTCTGGTCAGAAAACGAAAGCGATCGTGTTTGCTCTGGATAAGCGCATCACAACCCGAAAGATGTTTACTTTACATCATCTGGTAAAATGAGACGGATCGAAACTAAAATACTTGACTTGGAAAGATGTGTAAATATTCTTCAACTTGATATCTTAGTTCTTCGGGCTGGTAACTGCATAACTTCTTCAAGAATAACATCTGTTCGAAACTTCCATCGCCAAATGGATGCGCTCAATGAGATGTGTGGGGTAAGTTGGATTGGATACATTTTGGCATAAATACAATATCGGGCTGACAAAGATATACTTAATAATGGAAATAATATTGGTTTTTGGGTAGTCATTTAATACCTGTGTGTATCTTCGTAAGTTTTCAAAATAGATTAACCGAGGAAAATCGATGGTGAATTCTAGCCGAGCCTTTTCGTTAGACGGCTATAAATACCTTCTTAAGGCCTTTTATCGAAAGGTCTACCTAAAAAGGTAACCGCAATAATTATTATAGGCAAGTTTTATTTACCAGACCCAAAATGGGTTTTATTTTGTATTAATGGTGAGTGAAGGTCACCCCTTCTCGCGCCGCTGAGCTGTAAGTATGCTCAGAAGATGCGGAATGGAGTTTGAAAGTTAAACGATGACTGATAAGCCCTTGAATGGAAGAAGCAAAAATTATGATTCGTAAATGGAAAAACTCTTAGCGTTGTTTCATGGATATCATCAAAAGTTCGGCCTTACGTTATAGAATAAGTTCCATCATAACACCAGCGCCGAAAAAAATGCTGCCAAATATTCGTTAAAAACGGTAAAGCATAAAAATGTTTTGCAGCAACACGTTTAAACGTTTCGTTACTTCAACAAATTTTAAGTTGCAACGACGAAATTTGATGTTGTAGCAGATACTATCGCTATAGGAAAACTATTTTTTTCTGAGATGAGGGTAGTTATGAAATTCTGGTTTCATAAACGTGTCCTGTTCAGTTAAGCCGCTACTTCACCGAAAGGTCTGCTTTCCTTAAATCCAGCTCTCACAATTAGGCATAAGGAAAGGTCATCGAAAAGTACAGTGGGCCATCGAAAGCCTGTTTTACCAAAAGCCTGCCTTAGCAGAAGTTTATCCAATTATAGTTACGCCTACGGAAACCACTACTATTCAAAGTCTGCCTCAATAAAGTTGCGTTTGAAAATTAAGATCGTGCTTTTGCACAAAACGGGATCTTATTCTACCGTGCCAAAACACCGTGCCATCAAAATTCTAGTCCCAGCCGAATACAGTCCCATAAGAATCCTGACAAATTTCCGCCCAATCGATACCCTGTCCTAACGATATCCTGTCCCATACTGATATCCTGGGGTCAAAAACTTCGTGTTCCACCAGTAACTTATTTAATATAAATCGCGGCATTAATATGTTGTCAAAACGTAAATAAAAAATTCTCCATCGCAACAAAAAACCGTGTTCAAACAAAAACCCATTCCTCGGAAACCCCTTAACTAAACAGCCCCATTAAACTCGCGTCCCATTAAAGAGACAGCCCCAGGTTGTCCCATTCAAGAGCCGTTTCCTATGTTTGTTTGGGATGGCGTCAGAGCCGCTGAATTGGGTTGCTTGTCAATATGCTTGCAAAGCAGAACTTGCGGCTAGGAAGCAGCTGACGTCACGTGCGATTAACATTTCTGCGGAGGGTCCATTTCACTTACAGGTAGCAATATTTCACACGCCGTTCAACAACACTACACTTCACTCTCGGTCGGATCGGAACGGCACTCACTACGCCCGGAGACCGCGGCGAGCGTCACATGTCGCGAAGCGAAACAAAAATCGGAGCGTCCCGCCGCGCCGGCAGCCGCAGCGCAGCGCGAGGTCGCCGCCTGCCGCCCGGATCGGCCGATCGGGACGCCTGCTGGGGCGAGACTGAAGCGGAGCGGGAGCGGAGGCGAGAGAGTCGGGCGCGCCGCCGACGCCGACGCGGGAGGGGAAGGGAGGGGCAGGCAGCCCTTCCGAACGGCGGGACTCGCGTTCGCGAATCGGAATCATACTTGACGTTCGTCGACACATCTTGCGGGCGGCCAGCGCATCACAAAGACTGAATTAGAGTGGCATTAAGACGCCACCGGAGTTAAGAAAGAGATCGACTCTGCAGGGGTATCTGACAAGTGGACTACACACGTAAGAGGTTGAGTTTTTGTCGGAGGAATATGTGGCCAATTAGGGGTGCGTTCGAAAACACCACCCGAAGGGTATTCTGTCTTTGTATCTTATGAGAGCTCCGTGTGTAGACAGCGATAGAACATCCTCGGGTGCCGTTTTCGAACGCGTCCTAGAGGGGTGTGGAATGGTGACTTCACGATAGCCTAAACGCGCTACTGTAAGCGCTACTGAAACGCACACTGTTGTTATACTTTTTAATTTTCAGTTCTGCTACGAAATCACTACGGTAGGCTAGATTTCCTCTAACGTTCATTGGATACCAAACTTGTAAAATATGCGATTGAGGAAACATGTCCAGGTTTTGTTCTTTTTGCGTAGGTTTGTACTCAGCGCCAACAAGGCGTCGTGGCTGAGTGATCAGCGTGTCGCCGCCTGTCAATCTCGCGACGCGGGTTCGATTCATAGCTCCGTTGTATTTTCCTTTCTTTCGCGGAGGCCTAAGTCACTTAAGTACGCCTCCGAACACCGGCGTCAAACGTCTTCTCAGTGGCCGAGTGGTTAGCGTTGCTACGTTACCAGTGATGGTGTCTATACTCGATTAGAGGTTCGTGGTTCAAATCCGCGATTAAATGCTGCGCGCTAGCCTCGCAAAATCGCGGAGATCCTTGGGCTGGCCGGATGGGTAACACCTCGCCAGCCACGGAGCCGCTGAGAAGACATCTACCTCGCCTCAGATCTGAATAAATGAGCGTCAGGAGGTAGCCCTTCAAACACCCCATCCCGACTGACCTGGGAAGTTAAGGGGGCTTAACTACGGGTATTTTTTTCAAGTTTGTTAATGCTTTTGTATCGGTAGGAGGGGTTAGAGGTTCATGGTTCAGATCCGTGATTAAATGCCTCGGGAAGCCTCGCAAAATTGCAAAAGTTGAACGTAGGTTCGATTAAATTGGGTTATGTGCCATGTGACAAGATAAGCTGTTGCTCCGCTCGGCTTTCCGAGGAAAGGTGGAACACAAGAGGTGGAAAATTCAGCCTTCCCAATTCCCAGAGAAGCAGCTAGCCATGTTCCAAATTGGCAGATTGCTGATTCAACAAAGTTGGGAAACTTGGACCCACAGGGCCCGTCGCCACAACGGCCAGGTACAGTCGGGCCACGCCGCCTAAATGATTGTCTTCAAACGGCAGCAGACACTTTTCCAACTCGCTTTCAATAAGAGGATTTCGCTCGCCAAATTTAGACCAGTTCGAGCTCCAAGTCACCTCCCATGAACTAGCCGTCTTTTAGGGGTCACTACTACTGAATATTACCAGTTCACACGGTATAAAAGAATTTGTTATACCAACAAAATCATTTGTTAAAATAAGGATAACAAAAATATTTTGTTACAACAACAAAATGTTTAGTTCTATCAACAAAACGTTTGATTGCTGCAGCAAAATTTTTGGTTGCAGCAACAAAAACTTTATTTGTTGTCCCTAATTTTGTTGCCGTAACAAAACCATATTTTTTTCGTGCACATCTTTCCGTCACATTTTGCGGTCTGAAATCGCTATGAAGCAACAAAGAAAGAAATAATCGTCAAAACCGACATTTACCTCAACTGCCCATGCATTTACATTGTGGGAAAACACGGCGAAAAAATATAACTTCTAGTAAACAATTTTGAGGTTTCAACGAAGTAGGCACACGCCCTAAATATATTACGGAGCTACGACACGAACGAAAACCTCAGAATCGAAAGATAGGCAACCGCTACACATGCGTGTCAAGTGGGTTGCCTATAGTAGGATTGTTGGGGGCTACGACATACAATGTCGAGAGCGATGTTTTCACACTCACGAGACGTTAAAATATTCGACACATCTTCAAACCTCAGAAATTCAGAGAAAACGACAGGAAAACTGAAAAATATTGGTAAGTGCGGTCTTTAAAAACTTAAGTGAGCCTCCACGATTTTTAGCATCCTTTCATGGAGCACGAAAGTGAAACAGATTTGGTATCTTGGCGAGGAGTGATGCGCAAACAGTGTTAGGAATTGAATGAGCTGAATGATGCCTTTGACGTAATTACGATCACTTTTGGATCAAGCAACGGCACCTCGCCGCAGGAAACTCAAACCTTACTCAAACCAAAACTCACTTAAAGTCGGTTTTACGAGAGTGGCAAGGTCACTCCTCTCAAAATGGTCTACTTTCTTGAATAGCCTACAAAAGGGGAAAAGGAAGTTCTGCGGAGCGAAAAAGTGGAGGGGAAGTTCAGCGAATTGGAAGTTCTACCGAGCGGAAGTTGTGTGAAAATGGAGAGTCTAGAGAAAGTTTTACTGAGGAGAAGTTCTTTTGAGAAAAAGTTCTGTTAAGAGAAAGATTTTTTTCTGAAAGGAAGTTCCATTTAGAGTAAGTATAAAGAGGAAGGGGAAGTTCTGTTGAGAGAAAGATCTATTGAGACGAAGTTCTGCTGAGAGGAAGTTCTAGTGAGATGAAGTTTTACAAAGAGAGAGTTCTCATGAGAGAAAGTTTTCAAATGAGGAACTTCTCAAAAGAGGAAGTTCTCTCACCTAAAAATTCTACTGCAAAGGAATTCTACTAAAAGATAGTAGTTCTTCGTCAAAAACATTCTCCGCGCTGCGAGATTGCTCCAAATCGACCTCAGGTTGTTTTTCCTTGCGTGGGAGGAGAGCCTGAAATCTCCCAGTCTAACTGCCAACAAGTTCTGAGAAAGATTCTGGATCGCTTACAAAAGTGCACTGTTTAGACGCCTCCTATCTGAGCAGAAATCACGTTAACTGCCGAAGGATCCATTCACAATGAAAACTTCTCTGAGAAGTTAGCCCGAGATTTTCAACACAGCCCATAAAAATGAACGGCTACGCGGTATGGCAAACAAAAGAAATTGGGCCTTAGTGGAGGGGAAACTTCGGGTGCACTCCCCTCACAAGATTCACTCAAATTCATCAGCTTGAGACTACTTCCTCCGAAAAAGCAAGCCGTGTCTTATTCAATTTAGTCATTTCCGCGAAAATCTCATTTTCAGTGGGATCCGAGAGCCGCCTTTCTGACATGGTTGGATAGCCCAGCGCCATACCCATTTTCTGACGCCATGAAACGTAAGGGCAAGTCACTGACACACAAAATTGAAATACTACCGATACATAGAAAGCAATAAAACTCGTTTCAAAGAACCTGTACCCTCAAAACGTTGGAGATATAAACGCTGGTTCAGTTTTGATAACGCCTTCTCTGATCGACTCAACCGTTAAAAAAACGTTCCGGGATGACAGTTCACTCAATGGGTTGGGGACAAAGATAACAAATCAGTCAAAATGACTGTAAAACTAAGCCAATTCTTGAACCCCCCCCTTTTTTGTTTTGTTTTTTTTAAGGAAAATTCACTTATCTGGAAGGCCAAAAAACAATCTGCCACCAGGAAAGCTCATGGCACTTATCCAAAACCCAACAATATTTTTCATCATAGTCCTGTGCACATTTCACAAACATCATTTTTGAATTGAAAAAAACATGGCCTACTTCCAAATTTTATTTGTTAGAGGACCAAAATTGTGCTTGTTATCAAAGCTTTTGTTTGCTTCAAACTGGACTTGAATGATGAAGTATAGGCAGGAACAGTACTGTACCTATGGATACTGAGTTCTCCCAGATTACAATGTATTAATTGTAAAGAAAAGAACAGTGACTTTACCACTCTTGTTCAATAATAGATTGAAAAACAATCTTCCCATACCTTACAGAGCAAACTTTGCAACAATATATCTTGTCAGAACCTTACCAACAGACTGATTTTTATTTGTTACCCTCTGATCAGATCTTTTGGCATAAATACTCAAACATCAGTTTTAATAAAAAATGAATAATATGCATGCACAAAAAATATGTTTATCTACTCATTTCCACTACAGAGAAGATTCTTAGTGCAGAAATTTTCAGCTATAAATGTGTTCTTCCAAACTGAAGATGCCTCACTTCACCTCTAAAGAATACAGTATTTTGAGCTAATATTATTTGAATCCAGTTACTCATGATTAAAATGCAAATCGTACAGATCAAAACATGAATTGAGAGATGCATTTGCTGTCACTTCAATAAGATTTAGAGAACCGGTCACAATTTCTATTGAAACATTACTGTAACAAGTTTAAGGGCACATTTTGAGAAGAAATAATACTTGTTAAATGAGTCAAGTCAGGGAGATACAAAAACGAACTGAAGGAAAGGTACTGCTCAAGAGATTGTATTGACTATGAACCAGTGGACATGCAAAATCATCTTCACTGAAATCTGATTTAGATGTTAGCCCACATAAGGGTGGGCTGAAAGAACTGTTCAACAAGTAGAATATAGAAGAATATCCCTGTCAACATTTGAGTCTGAGAGAACTCACTGCAGTATTAAAGAAACTCATATGTAAGTTACTGATCCTCATTTTTGATTATTGTGAGAGTACACCTTACAAAATATCACATTTTGACTTGCACACTTGTACAGTACCACCACCACCTAACCTAGCATTGCATTATCCAGTTCTTTGCACATGAAGTAGGCCTACCCCAAAAAAATCTAGGTTAGTTCTTTTCGCAACTTCTATGTTAATACAAGTGAGACTTGAACGAACGGAAATTAACCTGATACATTTTTAATGGGGCACTTCCAAAAATCTATAAATTTTATCCATTTAAGGATAATGACACTTACCCAAGAAACTGGACTTTGAAGAGCTCGCATTTCAGATCCTTGCACAACACGGAGCGACACGATTTCACACGAAAACAAACCCATCGACACGCGCAAAAGTTTTGAAATATACATCAAATGAAAATGGCATTGGCGTAGCCGGATGAGCGGATAGGCCTCATCCTTGAACAAATATATAGTATTAGACTCCATTTTGAAGTAAACTGCGTTGTTTTCGGATGTTTTCCACCACATCGCTGCCACACGTCCTGATCAGGTCCTGTTCGGGTGCTCGGGACTTCTCGTCGGTGGGGCTGCGGTGCGGTGGGGTTATGATTCGGGTGAGCTTAATGCATCCGCATTCACCGGAAAAGCGCAACTTGAGGCATCCGCACCTCCTGTTTTTGAACGCAGCCCTCAGCGATCTCGTCCGCACGTGACGTCATTGGCCGTTGTCGCAAGTCGCGAGTTGCAAGCAGCCGCAGGCCTGCCGCACCGTTGCTAGCCGCCAGTGTGCACCGCCTGGGTTACTACCACCTTACTGGTTACCACAGCCTCGTCTGTTTACTAGAGAGCCTTAAAACAGAGAGGCGTCAACTCGTGACGTAGTAGCTAGTGCGCTGTGATTGGCTGGTTCAGACAGTCCACCCAGC
>Ga0058701_10003239_pt1 | contig 12799 bp, 10 predicted proteins | sample AgamicOrMae_FD_97039 | JGI IMG/M metagenome (GOLD analysis project Ga0058701, IMG submission 97039) | Agave microbial communities from Guanajuato, Mexico - Or.Ma.e | ecosystem: Host-associated > Plants > Phyllosphere > Phylloplane/Leaf | place: Guanajuato, Mexico | collected 2012-06-04
CCTGAACACATCCTGAGCGGCCGTATGATGTACTAGCAGTCCAAAAGGTATTGTCCGGTTTTGGTCGCGGTAAAAAGCTCCGCCTTATGGGGAAATACATGGGCCACCTTGTACTTATAGCACGACCAAAACTGGACAATACCTTTTGGACTGATAGCACCAGCTAGTAGACGAAGCTCTGTGCGTCGTCTGCTAACTGCGCCTCAAAAAGCGCGTATTATACATGAGAGCGTACTATACATGGAGGATAATTTTTTTCGTACTTTTCAGCCTCAAAAACCCGGGTGCGTACTATATACGGGTGCGTACTATAGCAGGGAGAATACGGTAACTTGGATTACCATGTGAGTAGAACGAAACTCTACTCACATGCCGATAACAGTCCAAAAGGTTAGGAGTGAAATTTAGCTTAAAAGAAATTCAAGGGATTTTTTTTCTATTAAACTACGCAATTTTAAGCTTGGAAAATGCCTAAATTATCAAATTTCAGGTTTCCAGAGGGGTGTTATTTTTTATATTCTCCTATTTTTTAATCCCGTAAAATAAATTTTTCTGTTCCCGAACGGCATTGCTGGGCGGTAGTTGGTTAAGTGCCTTTTGTCTCGCTCCGCTCGTCTTGGCGACGAAAGGTGGAATACTGAAGGTTGGAAAGGCAACCTATGCAATATTCAGTGTGGATTCTCAATTGCAGGTCAATCCTGACGGTAAAAAAAATGTAACGCTGATTGTAGACAACCAGCTCATTTCCCTCGACCAGCCAGTCGAGTTTGTCTTTGCCGATCCTGATTCGCATGTGCCTCTTGTTGTGATCGATGATGATTGATCATGATGGTTGATGGAAAGACATCTCAGGTGAGCTTGGATGGCCTCCTTTTAAAGCCGCAACTGCTTCTTTTCCATCTTCCGAGCCCAGATACTCTTCCGAGTTTTCCCGAGTATAAGACTTAACAGAGCCGCCCTTCCTTTCTCGATTTTGGGCCTGAATGTCGTGGGTTCGGCACATATGTCGGCTGAAGTCCTACATGTTGGACTTTAGTATAAGCGAAACGTTGGCTTTTATTCTGACTTTAAGCTTTTGGGAAGTCGACTGATTGTGAGGCTTATACTCGAGAAAATACGGTGCATTCGGTTTAGGGTTAAACTTAGGTTTTCTGTTCACGCACAGGTTTTCGAGGTTTATTCACCAAAGTCTGCACGAGGAACGTTCCAGTGATTTTGTTTGTTCTCAGTTTTTGTAAACCATTACATTTTTATAGTTCCATTGTTTTAAAAAGATTTCGTTTTATATCTTTTTAGATAATAAAGTATTGATCGTGTTCTAAGTCAGTTATTTTGCGTCTTTGTTTTTTTCTTTTATGGGCTGAAGAACTTTACGGACAAGGTGGTATGTTTGTGTTTCTCGGTTTTCTCAGGGAGCAGTGAGTTTTTTTTTTGTTTTTTCTCTCACTCCAAGAGATGACTATTAACTGTTATTTTCTTTGAATCGTGAACAAGTAAGGGGAACCTCACCTATTTATCTCGCGACACGCCCACCGCCGCGCCCCTGGCCGCGTTCAGAAACACTCCCTGATGGTAGTCTCATGGCTAGAAAGAGAAGAAGACACTCGCAGATAATGTTTTGGAACGTAGCCCTGAGCGGCCTTCGATGCTTTTCTTGCCTTGGTTCTGTTGCTGGTGGTGGGGGAAGAAACTGCTCTGCAAAAAAACTTTCCCTCGCGGATAATGCTTCTAATCTATCCAAGACTGAACCACATTACGCCTGTTGCTTGTAACCTTGGAGCTTGCTGAAATTTCGCTTAAAATGAGAATGGTTGCTCCGTTGGGATTGTAACTATAGCGGCTCGTTACAGAGTACCACGACTTTGTGGAGGTATTATCTATTTGAACTTTGGAGAAGATAGCCGATAAGACTATCGTAAAAATTGTAGAGAATATTTACCGCTTGTATTTAACAAAATTTCGTCCTCTGAAATCGTTTGCTTACCTATGAATGTTCGTTTTTGTCTTATTTCTATTGGCAAGAAAGAAACTAAAAAAAGGTCTTTAAATAGATAAACGTCTTCAACAGTAAAAAATATATTTAAAAAAAAGTTGCGGTTGCAAAGGCAGGTCTGACATCAGCACGCTGCGGTGAGGTGTTGCACGTGTGTTCAGAAACTTTTCAAGAACACATGTTAATGTGGAGGTTTTCACCCCGTTGGAGACCAGAGACCTGCAGTCGGAATGGTCCACTATGTTCCTCGCAGGCCTCCCAGCTAATTCGGAAAGCGTGAAGGGCGCGTTTGGCACGTAGGCCCATGCCATTGTGCCTAGCCAGGCAATATCGCGAAAAAGACTTGCTCAGGTAAAACAAATCCCCCGATTCCAGATAAACCGCCCAAAACAAAGGCTCTAGCGGTACGGACGTGCCTGTACCCTGCACCCGCTGGGCGCGAGCCCCCGCCTACCTTCGCCGCATCGCTTCGCGGTATGTCCGTCTGTCCGTCCGAGCGCTTCTCACCCTTTCCCCAGAGTAGCCAATCAGTTTGGCTCGAGTTGACCACCGGAAAACATGTGGAGCGAAATCCAGAAAGTGCCTCAGTGAAATCTATCGTTATGTTGTGTCTACGGAGTGAACTTTAGAGAAGTGACTTTTTTGCTTATCTTCAGATTCTCCGTTGTTTGCTGTTTAAGGTATGCAAATCACGCTTGATTTCATCAAAAAAAGGCCACAAACTTCCTTGTCATTACAAGGTACTTGGATTTAGGTGTATATTTAACCTCGTTTCAACGAAGTTTATGAGACTAACGATATCGGTCCTTCATTGACACGTGGATATGACAGCGAAGTTTCAGTAGTGAAATTGTACGGAGCAGACGTTCTTGGGGTGGGAGGCGTAATATTTCGATTTAGAATACCGGTACTCTCTGAGCGGCGATTCTCTGTTTTCAAGAGATTTCCTGGTGTTGTAGATATTTTCTTTTGCGAATTTAAAGTTTTTTGTGTGTTGAGCTTATTATGCATTTTATAGCAAGAGATAACTTCCGATTTACATCGAAACAAAAAGAGCGCTAAAGAATTGAAGCGGGTAAGCCAGTTGGGCTGTCATTGCGTTTTACAGCTTTGTCGCAGATACTCTAATCGTTTTGCCAATGCGGAAAAAAACGAAAATTCGTCTCAAAAACCGTTTAAAAGTCTGCAGGATTGCATTTCTTTTATTTTCAACTTTTTCGAGCTCTAAAATGTTTATCTCTCTTGAGCCCTCGTCCATTTCTACGTAAGTAGCTAAACTGTTGCTTATTGAAAGAGCATTTCTCAAATCTTGAAATATCGTTATTTATTCAACCACTTATGTGGCAACACAGCTCGAAGCTATTTCCGACGACCCCCTGCAAAGTTTTCCTCTTTCGGCTTTTTCGAGCGGATTGTCAGCTTTTGTGTGCCAAGCAATCTTTGGTGCCAAGGAGGATATGAACGCCTTCTAGGAATTCCTTGATCTCTTGTTTTACCGCTTCCCGCACTTCTTCCGTCTTGGCGGAGGGGAGGGGGTTACTGGAAGGCGGCTCCGCGGAGTGCGCTCCGAAATCTCTTTTTGTGAGGCTGTTTTCTTCCGAAGTCCACGTGGTTTGTAGGGAAAAAAGAGTCTTGGAAATGTAGTGAACGAAACCTGAATTAAATTACGCATTCAACCAGGCTTTGCGATATCTCTATCGTATGGAAAGCTTATGCCAGTTTGTCTAACTTGGTCAAAATCAACCGTTGTTAGTTCGAGAGCAGTTGGAGATATCGAAGCATGTATTCCATGTTTATAGTTCGCTCTCTAGCTGAGCAATTCCATGAGGGGTTATTTGACATAGCTATCGTGCAGCAATCTTACGCGCGAGTTGCTTTTAGCTTCATGAGTAGAGTCCTCTTTTAACTTACTCTGGTGAGATATAACATTAAAATACCAACCCATCTGAATTGCCTTTTCGTTTTGGCGGGAATTCTGGACCCTGGACTGTACCGATACAATGCTGGAATAAAACTAACCTTGCTTCCGGATTTCAGGATAGTTGAGCACTGCGATTATGCCTTGGTTTTGGGAGCTCGTCGTTTTCACGGCGTTGATTGGTCTTTCATCTCAGAAAGAAGCTCTTACTGACGAGATCTTGCAAAGGAAGTTTTTGGCAATTGCCCAGTGTGAAGCGATTCATGAGCACATGTGCCCCACGGGTTTGGTGAGTTGAAATCAAGATGTTTTGACCGACGGACTTTATAGCAGCGCTTCCACACCTAATAATATTCTTTATTTTACAGTGTACCGTCCAGTCTGTAAGGAGTCAGTCCATTGAGCGCGATGATAGTTGGACACCAGCTCAAAATTTTTGCGATGCTGTCTGTGTAAGTTCAGTGCACAAAAGTTGTACAACCATGTTTCAAAGTTTGATCTATGTTGGTATAAATGTCTCAGCTATACGAAGCCTGAACCGATTTATGCCCAAGGAACGCCTAAAAACTACAATTCAGTAAGAAAAAATAACGCCATAAAGTTGTCTTAAATACAATTCAATGTATTGCAACAATAGCATACGAACCTTGGCCCAGATACGAGTATATTGAAATTCCATGTATACTGATAGTAATTTGAAGCTGGATTGGTTGATTTGTCGTGTGAAGCCCATCGCGATGATGTAGGTTAATATGCGCAAGAATATTCGCGGTTCTTAGCGTCGTATAAGTTAACCAAATTTTTAAAAGCATGGAATACAGACCGCTTTTATTTGAAGTTACATAATCGTCTGCACAGTTACGGCGAGTAGTGCTTACTACCTGCAAAGACTCGGACTTTGGTTCCAACTGTACTTTTGCAGCGAAAGGAAATGAGATTGTCTTTGTTGTTCCAGTTGTCGCATAATGGATGCCGGACAGTATGCAACTGCGCCAACAAACAAATCGGAAGACCTATCCCATTTTTATGTAAGTTTTTGTTTTTAATTTCTACCGGATACTCATCGAAAGTGTTTCCCTTTGATGCTTGCCCCGGAGCGAATCCGATGGTCTACGAATAGTTGCCCTGAGGGAGACGCATGCTACACAGGAATTTGGTGGGCTACGTTCGGAAAGAATCCCATCCATTTTTTTCTGTCTTACGCTCTGAGCTCTTATGAGTGGGAAAAAGATAGAGTACTCTCGGCATGAGACTAAGTCTCATGCTCTCGGGGGACATCCCAGTTATGCGTGACTCACATGTCGCGACACGTGAAACGAACGTAAGAAGTACACGATCAAAAGTCGACTCCACGTCCCGTACAGCCAATAGATGTCTGTGAGACATCTAACGCTCTCGTTTCTCTAGGCGCACTACATTTCAGCTTTGATGACAAAGAGTTTATCTAAACGTGGTTTAAACAGTACACTAGCTCAATTCAGCTTTAAAATAAACTAGCTTAAGCTAACCGACGATAGTGAATCCCAATTTAAGAATGCGGTAAGGTGTGCAAAACACAATCTCTCCTTGTCGGAGGCTAACGGTATCGTCCGGCAGGTAATCATGGAGCTAGGTTAACTTGAGCTAACTTGAAAAATTACCTAGGCTGAAGGCTAAGTTTGGTTGTTTTTGGTAAACAAGACAGGAATTTAAATTTTACTCAGTGTTGTATGTAGAGGTCCTGTAGACGACTAATCGCTTACATAGGAAGGGCTAAGTTTGATATTATGTTTGTCTTTTGTTATTCAGCCGAATTCGAGCCAAGAGAGTTAACCGTGCCCCAGTTGCACTGCCGAGAGCCTTCCATCATATCAGTAAAATGGGACTTGCTCGGAAACAGTACCGACAACGATGTCATCGTGTTCGCTGTTGAAATGCATGTTCACGGCGACCGCCACTGGAAACCTTACAGCCTGGTAAGACATTCTTATTAGATGAATTGCAGTCTTAAGAATTATCCAAGCAGACAAAACTCAAGTGACTCTCTTGTACTTTTAACGAGGATTAACGCACACTATCTTGTAGCCCTTAGAAACATCTTTGAAAACAGGGATCATCGTAACTTTTCTGCGAGCTGAAAGATCTGGGTTTTGCGTTTCAACATTTTAAAGAAATATACTCAAATTAAAAATGTAAATTTTCAAGGATGGCTTTTTTTAGCTTTAAGTCTTTGAGGGAGTGCCAATTTAAAAAAAAATCCTCAGGCTCATCAGTTCTTGTTAGTTCCAAATGGCACGACTAGGCAGTAATGGGTCAAACAAGACTTTACCATAGATGGCAAAAGCTTATTTCACAGTTTAAAGTACCAAATTTTTTGTTCTAATTTCAAACGCAGTGTTTATTAAATGCGACTATCAGATGGTGAGCACCGTAATTTTCGTTGAAAGGCCGTGTAGCGTTTCCAGAATCGTTTTTATATAAACTATGAAATTTCCTTCACTCGCAGGCTAATACATGTCCTGTTAATCCTGCTAATGTCCTGTTGTACTTTCTAGACGCGGAAGAATATTGCAGTAATCGAGGGACTGTTGCCGCTACAAAGATATCGATTTCGTGTATCCGCTGTTGGTCCATCAGGAATAATCGACAAGTCCCCTCACAGCGAGTCGATCTCAACTCTACCTCCCGCCTCAGGTAAATCAATTTTTCTTGACTTATTTCTGTCCGCGAACCCAACGCATGTTCTCTCAAAAAGCCCTCAAATCTTAATCATTACCAAATTTTACATACCTTTCTCTTCAATAATTTGCTTTTTATTTTACAGATTTTCAATCCGGAGTTTTGATTTTGGATCCTCCTATAATTGTGGAACAAATCGGTCCAGTCGAGTATACCAACGAGAGTGCTTCTGTCCGCATTGGCTGGAAACCAGGCCAAGGTAAATATACTCTCGATTCCTTCGCTTTTATAAGATGTGTCAAGTAAATAACTCATAATATTTTTTTTTAGATGCGACCTGCACCTACGAATTAATGTGGTACACCGATAAACCTGAAGGTACCGTACCTGCGAGGTATTACTCTGAAAACTACAACGTTGTGAGTATCTTTTAAGTATTGATAAGAACATTTTATGCTCAAAACCAGTATTTATTTATCGTGTCTTATTTCCAGGCGGAATCTCCTATGGAAGCCCAGCTCAAGAATCTTGCCCTTGGCCACACCTATTACGTTAATTTAGCGAGTCTAATCGAGCGTTATGAGATTGAATCCAGTGACAAAATTGAGATGACCCCTTTGGTTATCAAAAGCTGTCTGGCCGCCTTCAATCATAACCTCACTATTTGCCGTAAGTTTTGACATCCTTTTGTTTAAGTAAGAGGAACAATTAGCTAGTAGAGATGTCGAACTCTGTACTAACACTCTTGGGGACTGTCCGTAAATGAAATACTCATTAATCAGCGACGAGTAGGGGTGTATGTCTAAAATGAGTGTTCCGGTGTCTGCAAGTTTTTCGTCTTTAGAGACAAATTTATCGATGTTATGTGTGTTTTCTCAATTCAGGACCGCCAGTTCCAACAAGACTAAACATAACTTTGGCTAAGACCGGTGTTAACTCAACGCGAGTTATCATATCTTGGGCGACTGTCACAGGACAACCAACAGGATACAACGTTTCATTATTTGGATCACAGATGAAATTTTTTGCTAATCGATTGGTTCCGGGCGTAAGTAATCTCTTTAAAGTAATCACTGTGGAACATCATCCAAAATAATGGCGTCAGAATTAGAAGTGTAAAGGGAAACGAGGTTAATGATCAGCAGGTTGTTCATAGTCGATATATGGAGACTTGAACGATCGTACATATCCTTTGGATGTTAATTATAAAAGCACCATTCTTAAAGAGAGATATCAAAGGATAGGATCAGCTTTGCTTTAATAGACACTCAAATCTTGTGTAAGCGAAAGTTTGAAAGTTAACCTCAGTTCCTCTGAATTTTGCAGACGCAGACATCAACAGTTTTTGAAAACGTCCCAATCGAACCGGATTATCACGCTAAAGTGCGCGCATACTCAGGAGCAGGTCAAGGCGCAGAAGCTATCAAAATGGTGAAACTTAGCTCCTCGTTGGGTTCGGAGAGTACGGGTAAGCCGATCTCTTCTTTTTTGTCTCCGAAGTAACGCCCTTCTTTTGCTACAAGTTGTCCTTCCTCTTTACAGGTACAGAAGACGTCATTTGGTCTTTGGCCGAACAAACTTCCTTGAGAAATTCGCAGAATGATTCCGAAGTTATTGGCAGACCTGTTATTCCAGTCGAGAGGGCAGAGTCTTCTAATCACCTCAAAATATACCTGAGTAAGTTAATTCAACAGCCTTTCTACATTAAGCTGTTAACTGCTGTGCCTAGCCGTTTCAAAGATTCGGAGACGACTTCAGGAAACGCGGGGAAAGTTAGCACATAACAGCTCAAAGTATTTTGAGTGAAATTCAGCTTAAAGGAAATTGAAAGGTTTTTTTCCTTTAAAATACGCAATTTCAAGCTTTGGAAAATGCCTAAATAATTAAATTTCAGGTTTCGAGAGGGTTGGTATTTTTTAAATTGTGACAGTACTGAACTGAAAAGATCTTCTAGAATAATTTTTTTCTATCGCCGAACGGCATCGCTGGGCGGAAGTGGGGCATGTTCATCTCCGCAAAGTATATAGTAACGATTTTCCCAGCCACCTCCTAGTCGCGATTTTATAAAATTATTATTTTTTCCTTCGTATAGTTTTTCTTTAAATCTATTTTAAAAAGTATTCATTCTATTTAAATTAATCAAAGTTTTTGTACCTTTTTCAGTTTTGGCGGTGGCCGCGGTTGTCGCAGTCTTTGTGGTCGTCGTGTTTGTTCTCTGTACACTCTCCTTGAAGACACCCAGAAAAAAGTGTGAAATCCCAGAGCTTCAAGAACAGGTATATTTTCATCTCCCTTTTAGTCCAGTTTAAAGTTTTACGCTGTTAATGTAACGTTTGAATGTCATCATTATTTTTTTAAATTTTATTTTCAGGTCGAGAGAGGTTCTGAGCATAACGATGATGAATCCTCAGATTTCGGAGACAGGGATCTTCATCTCAACGCACAGATCGGTGAAGGAGCTTTTGGTACAGTTTGGTTTGGCCTTCTTAGTGACCGCACTGGAACAGTGGAAGTTGCTGTCAAAATGTTAAAGGGTATGTTTTGATTCTTATTCTGTCCCTTTCCTTTAAGGATGTTTCATCGAGGTAGAGGGTGCCGATAACAGGCTCTTTTTATAAATCAGAAATACAGCTAGGATGCCATTACACACACCTGATTACTAAAAACGACTTGTCACCGTCCTAACTTTTGAGTTTTAGGCATTCAAAGTTGGCAAGAATTATATGGCGTTATGTGGACGTGTGCTAAAATATTCAAGATTTTTACATTTTCCGAGAAAATCAGCTCGAGAAGTTTGTTTATAAAACGTTTCACATGATTGATCTAATTGAGATGGACAAATCGAGACGAAAAAAATAGTATCTTACCGTCGTTTAAGAAAAATATTTGGTGAAAACCTCTCAAAAGTAGAGAAATATGAGTCAAATCAGCAGTGGCGACAATTTTGAAAAATTAAAATAGCCATAATTATTGGGTGCCAACCAATCTTGATTGTTCATTTAGTCAAATGTCATAGTTTTTCGTGCTTTTCATATTTTTAATCACAGTTTTGTCATTTTTCGTACAACTTGTTTGTGAATTTTACTAGTTAAGTCGATGAAACATCCTTAAATCGGTGACGTTATTTTAAAACTACGCAAAGGGTAAAACGGGTATGAATAGAAAGTAACAACTTGATACAATTCTTAAAAAAAAAGCTTTGAGATTTTTTGCTTTTTCCTTTAGAGACTCTGGAGATTTTCATGACAATCGAACTTCGTTTCTTTGACCAACAAAGTGCTGTTGTCATGTTTTTGATTCGAAAAACGTTGTGTTTTCTAGAGAATCCTACCGAGGAAGAAAGTCGCCATTTCGAAAACGAAATGTCTATCTTAAAATGTGTGAAGCCGCATCCCAACGTGGTGAGATTCATTGGGTGTGTCACACACCCTGCCCAAAAGAGAAAGATTGTCATGGAATATTGCAAGTTTGGCGATCTTCAAAAGTTTTTGAATAATGTAAGTATTGCTTCTTTGAACCCTTGCTATCAACACCGTAAGTGATTTATTATGATCAACTCTATGAAAATGCCTGACATTTTCCTTTCGAATTCCAGACTTGGAAAGATTTCATGAGAGAAGCGAACTTCCCGTACAGCACGGTGGAAGAGATGCCAAGAGGTAACGACTTGTTTCTTTGATTTATACTGTTCTCTCTTGTGCTTCTAACAAGACAAATTCCTATTTCAGCAATGATGTACCAGAACTGTCCAGCCCTTGCCAATAATACTTACGAAATGATTCTTGGTAAGTACTTTGAAAATACTTCCCAAAGTCCTAACCCTTTTCCCACTCCAAATTAAGTTTTCTTTTTGTTTTCTTTCAGGTAGGGATAGAACCAATTTCTCAGCAGAGCTGGTGAAGTTTGCGCGGCAGATTGCTAGTGGCATGGTAAGTGTTGTACTTGATACAACTTGTACAAAATCAGACTGTCTCATAACCAAGATCTTTCGATCAGGTCATAAAAATATGTACAGTAAATCAAATGGCATTCCCACTAATACTTTAAAAGGATTTCCAGGAGTTCCTTGCAAAGTCAAATATCATACATCGGGATTTGGCGGCGCGCAACGTCCTCATTGCTGGTGATTGGGAAGTTCGGATTTCCGATTTCGGACTTTCGCGCGAAGTTCTTGAAACCAGCGTCTACCGGAAACTTGGCTGTGAGCGCGTCGCGGTCAAATGGATAGCTCCCGAAGCTTTTGAGAGCAGGACCTTCACAGAGAAAAGTGACGTGTGAGTGACATTTCCCATTAACAGCTATATGTCACTAGAACTCTTGTTTACCCTATGTTTCTTTCGTAGTTGGTCCTACGGTATTCTCTTATGGGAAATCGCTACTTTGGGAAGCTCACCTTACGCTCCTGAAGAGAGTGTCTTTGAGTTTTTGCGTAGTGGGAGAAGAATGATTAAACCTGCTACCGCCTCCGACGATCTGTAAGTAAAATACACAATATCTCCAACTATTCAAACACGACAAGAAGCAAAAATACAGGGCATTTTTTTCTTTTGTTTCAGGTATGCTTGGATGCTTCGGTGTTGGGAAAAAGACCCAGACCACAGACCAACATTTCAAAACCTCCGCGAAAATTTGGAAAACTTGGAATTATCCGGAGAACAACATATATTTCTTGATCATGATAAAATTGTGACTCTAAGCAATATTCGTCCTTCCGAGTTTGAAGAGAGAGAGACTGATTAGACAAGGCGAAAATGGAACACATGACGGTAGGTGCTGGTGGATTTCAAATTGACCCTTGGAGTTCATGCATGACGAAACCAGGTGAATCGCGCGTTGCCGGGTAAGGTGTTAACGAAAAACTTTTTGTCGTGGCTGAATTCCGCTTTTTAGCCTCGTGTTTATAGTCTATTTGTTAGTAATTTTTAGATTGTGCTACGGACTGTGATACCGCAATGTTCGTTCCCGAATTTTTTGCGTGCGTTTTCTTATATTGTGGTGTTTAACCCAGTAAAATTGTGTAACTTTTACGCTCTGTAGTTCCTTTTGTATTGCATTGATATTTTTTTTGTAAATAAATAGTTTGATGCAATTTTACTTTTTTTTCTGTTTTGATATTTACTGTTTTGCATGTTTTGAGTTACGAGTTAGTCGTTCTGAGAGTTTGCATACCACTAATCAAGTCTCTTTTGGAATATATCACTGACTCAACTACGGGAATTGTTATCAGGGTCCGGACAGTTGGGAACTTTCGTGCCTCCATGTGTTATAATAATGCTATACGTACTCTAACGTGTATCACTCAAGAAATATACCTGTGAAAAACGGTAGACAAAAACTCTTTAGGAAACTTGAGGAACGTGTTGAACGATTCTGGTGTAGGGTTTCAACATTCCACAGTTATGGGCAAGAAATCAACGGTTGTAACCTTTTGTTGTTCTTTTTCCCTCAATGGAGTCCAATCTTCAAAAGACAAAAATTCAGGAGAAAACAAATTTGGGACCATTTTTTTAAGGCAAGGGGTACCCCCTGGACATTTCAAAATTTCAGGTGATTTTTTAAAAATCTTTTTCTTTGACGACAGGATCTGATTAAGGGAAACCAAAAGCTTTTGTTTGCATGTTGTTCAGTTTGTCGATGAAACGGATCGTAGGGACGCGCTTAAAGGTTGCGAGCAAGAGCGCGAACAGCGATCGTCTTTGAATATCTGCGCAAACACATTAAACGCATGGGTTCAATATGAATATTTTCGAAGAATATATTTACAAAAAGAAGTAATATTCAGGAAAAAGTGATGTATGGTGACTGGGCCTTTTTTTTACCGCAAAGAGTCATAAAAGTGACTCACTGGCAGCCCTGCTCCCTACATTTCAGTTTTATATACTTGATAAATAACCCTGAACTTGCCGAAAAGTAGCCCGTACCGAGTTCTCTTCTCAACTTATTTGGAAAAATGCGGAATCTATTTTTGAAATAAGATCGACTATACAATATTTGAGGTGAGTTTCAAAAGGTTTTACATTAAGTAAGAGACACCCGTAAAAAATACACTAACTTTATTCATGTAAGACGGAGCATGTGCGACACTGAAAATTACATCACGACACTCATTCGTCTCATTCACTAGTACACAATTCACAGGGCTCATGAGAGAGAAACAGACAGCCTGTATTCCTCTCATGCTGTCACTTCCAGGTGCTAGTACGCGGAGAATTATCGAGTTCAATAACCAC
>Ga0058701_10003240_pt1 | contig 12797 bp, 10 predicted proteins | sample AgamicOrMae_FD_97039 | JGI IMG/M metagenome (GOLD analysis project Ga0058701, IMG submission 97039) | Agave microbial communities from Guanajuato, Mexico - Or.Ma.e | ecosystem: Host-associated > Plants > Phyllosphere > Phylloplane/Leaf | place: Guanajuato, Mexico | collected 2012-06-04
AAAAGACTTCAACAAATAAAATTACTTACAGTAACAAAAAAATTTGTTATCCCTATATCAACAAAATAAATTTGTTACTGTAAGTAAAAATTTGTTATGCTAAGTAATCATTTTTTTCCGTGTGTTTTTTTAATATTTACAGGGCATTACGGGGTACACAAGGCGAGATTAGCCTTCAATAGGTTGCTTTGATTTACCTTTGTTAAGAGTACCTACCAAGTTAAGTTAAAGTTTACCCACGTAAGTTGTTGGTTAGGTCTCCCAAGGTTAGGTTTATCAAGGTTACGTTTACCCAGGTTTGCAAGGGCAGGTTAACTAAGGTCAGGTTTACCAAGGTTAGGTTTACCAAGGCTAGGCTTACAAAGGTCAGGTTTACCAAGGTTTGCCAAGGTTAGGTTTATCAAGGTTAGGTTTACGGAGGTTAGGTTAATTATGGTTAGGTTAGGTTTATCAAGGCAAGGCTAACCAAGGTTAAGTTTACCAAGGTTAGGTTTACCAAGGTTAGGTTTACCAAGGCTAGGCTTACCAAGATCAGGTTTACCAAGGTTTGCCAAGGTAACTATGGTGAACTATGGTTAGGTTAACTAGGTTAGGTTTATCGAGGCTAGGCTAACCAAGGTTAATTTTACCAAGGTTAATTTTACCAAGGTTAACTTTACCAAGGTTAGGTTAACCAATGTAAGGTGTATCTAGGTTAAGTTTACCTTGGTTAGGTTTACCAAGGTAATGATAATTATCTCGCTTCCCTTTTGCTCCACTAGAGTGTCGCCTCGCCTGATGACACCGACTTCTTTGCGGCAAGGCAAGGTGACTTTAAAGATAGCTTTTCTTAGGGTTCACTGACAAAGCCTTGATATGCTAACGCTCTGCGTGGCTTGGTGACAAATGATGGAACGCATAGAGAATGTAGGATCACAAATCTACAATGTAAACCGCTTCGACCAAGCATTAACGAAGTTCCGTACACTGTGCCTGCGAACTTCGTCGAAGTTGCCAAAGGAAAGGGGAATGGCGGATAATTTTCAGCTCCCGAGAGGCATTAACCAGCGATAATTATCGAGGGAAACTGTTTGGAGTAGCTTAAAGAGTAGAAACCAGCGTAACCCAGCCCGGATTAAAGCAAATATTCGCAGCAAAGGCCGACATTTTCTACTAAAATCCAAACCTAACTTAACCCACTACCGCCCAGCGATGCCGCCCAGCGATGCCGCCCAGCGATGCCGCCCAGCGATGCCGCCCAGCGATGCCGTTCGGCAACAGAAAATATTATTTAAGAGGATTTTTTCTGTTCAGTTTTGTCACAATTTAAAAAATATCACCCCTCTGGAAACCTGAAATTTAATTATTTAGGCATTTTCCAAAGCTTAAAATTCCGTATTTCAATGGACAAAATCCTTCCAATTTCTCTTAAGCTAAACTCTACTCCAAAAACTTTGGGCTGTTATGGGTTAAACTATCCTAGCCTTTTGTAAAATGACCTTTCCTTTCATGAGAGCTGAGTTTTAACCTACCCAAACCTAACCATACCTAAACTAATAAAAAAACAAACCTAACCAAACCTATCAAAATCTAACATGACCAAATCAAACCTAACTAAATCAGACCATACCTAGCTTAACCTAACCAATTTTCTCCTGAACAAACCTAACAAAATCTAACAGGACCAAAACAAACGTAACATACCCAAATTGATGCTCAAAATGTGGACTAAGAATTTGAAAACAATAAGGAATAGAATAGGGAGTGTCTATTGACCCGACCCGACTGCCCCATATAAAATACATTAGGTTGAGTTCCGTGCGTTCAAGTCACTCCCCATTTAAAAATACATTCGGTTGTTTACCCTTGGTTCTCCTCATATTAATGCATGTCGGGTCAATAGCAACACCCAAAAAATATGCGAGCTACGTCCAAATTACCGTCTCAAACTTAATTCGATTCCGATACTTTCAAGGTTCAAAATAGCTCTTATCTATATAAAAAAACCTTTGCACTTAAGCCCCAAAATAGACTTAGAACAATCACAGATCTGAAGCTCAACTTTAAAGAATCAACTTTAAGTCCGCAATTTAGGAAACTGCCAGAAATCTAAGGTATCAACCTCGAAGTTCGGGACTCTTTACTGGAAAACAATCACAAATTCTGAGACAAAACCAAACTCTAACCCAACTAACTTTGGGACGCAGTTTCGCAGAGCGGGTTGTGAACAGTAGGTCTCCTTTTTACTTCGGCCCCTAGCTAACCTCACTTCCCTGGTGGTATTGATTACACCGCCTACCAGAAATCGGACAAACACGGTTAGAGACTCATACAATCCACAAACGACCAGCGTAAGTAAACAATCCCGTTGGAATACTCCAGTAACTACAATCTGAAAACACTCCGCTAGCCGGATCATAACCCCGACTGCGGTCAAATGGGATCGCAAAGTTTGCGATCCATTCCACGCGCACGTTACGTTCCCTAACCCAGTTCGGTGCAGGTTCGGTGTGACCCAAATATGCGCCCATCATTTCTGTGAAATGGGGCTCAAAAGTACGCATTCAAAACACTCCGAACTTGAAAATACCTGTAAAGAACGTGTTCGGGCAAAAGGGTTTCGACGTATATCGTACGGTAGTTTTAGGTATGAAAATAGACTGAATTCACGGAAATCGACAGGGTGAAACGAAAGTGTTTTCAGTGAATGAATTCGTGATAGACTTCGGAATGGACAAAGATATTCCGGCCGAGGGTGCCTATATACAACGCTCATGTCAGTTGGATACTCATTTTTGATTCTGGGTCACGGTATCCAGGACACTCGGTGTATCCTTGTCTTTCTCGTACCTTTCTCGGTGGAGGCTGCATCCTTGTTTGTGGGGGCCGCCTTGCCTAGTAGGCCTCCGTGCTGAGAAGGCTGCCGTGCCTGCAGTCCAGGGGGTCCAAGGGCCCCCGCAGGCGTCTTGAGGGGGTCCTCAAGCTCCTGACAGGGGCTCGTACACACGTCTTGCCCCCCACGGTGGGCTTCAAGTCGAATCACAACCCCTCCGGCCCGACAGTCGCGCGTCGCGCCCCAACCCCCAGTGCAACACTGAAGGCGCCGCAAGGCGGGACCTGCGCTCCAGCCGGTCGGGCCGCCTTCGGTTCGGCGGAAAGCGCCGAGTGCGACCGAGCGCAGCCGAAGCCGGTCCGGGCGAGCCGAGCCTGCTAGGGTGATCGACCAGGCCGTGCTTGTGCTGCTCATTGCTTCGGACCGGCTCCCTGGTTCATTTTCCGCGTTCCCTTCGGCAGGATTTGACACCATTTATGATGGAACCTCTCAAAGCCGGAATAGACTTTAAAATCCGCTTTCTGCAAGTTTCTCATTAGAAAACTAGAGTCAGTGAACTCGGAAGGTTGCGAGTTTCATCTTTTGTCACCAGATGAGTGAAGCGATGGAGCGAGGCGCATGAAGCATTTAAACTAACCTAACTGCACCTTACGCATAAACGATTGCTCAGCTCGCCGCACAGAAGGATAAATATTACATGGAGTCAACGCCCAGAATCAATAAATCCGCTTAGAAGACACTGCCCTTTTAGAGCGATTCATTTTTTTTTCTATAAGTAGCATCAGGCTTGATAGCAGTCGAGTGGAGCGGAAATGGGGCTTCATGCACGTGACCTAACCTAACATTGGTCAACCTAAAATAGACCAACCTAACCTAAGCGGTTCCACATCGTCAACTCTCGTGAAGTGACGAAAAAGTAAATCAAGATGGAACACTGGCCGCAAAAAATGCCACATTCCCATTTTAGCGCCATTATTACACTTCTATGGACGTTAATGTTAAAATGCACGCTCAGACAATAAATAGGTGGGAAGGATTTTGTGAAGGCAGGAATCGAGCGATGAGGAGACTTGGTAGTACCCTTGCAAGGATATTGTTATTATCCCGAACGTTTCGGCCCAAAATCATCGAGGCGTGATGGCCGAATGGTCAGCATCGCGGGTACTCAGAAACCGCTCACCCCCCCCCCTTTAGGTTTTCCGTATTAGGTCATCTTGACTTCAAAGGCTTCATGAAACAAAGTCTTTTTTTTACTGTGTTCCAGCGCGAAATTGACACCAGCGATCGGTAACTTCTTACAGGCCAACGAGACAATCACTCGAAGAGATTAATCGATCATATTTTAGCAGATGAATATCGATTTCAGTCGACTTACCTAAGTGATGTCACTGCGTCTTTGTTTACCTGGTTATTTCCGAGAGCGCTATCCTTGTCTATATTTAATGTTTGTGAGATAGAGACTTCATAACGAGGGACGCTTCTGGTAGAAAATGGCGCCAAACTCCCAATGTGACAGCCTGCTGAACTAACAGGTGATGCCTATCATTTTCCTAATTTCTGAATGAATTTTAAGTTTTTCACGAAATTACGGAGATTGGTATCAATCAGCGGCTGTTTTTTTTTAATGTTGAACAATATGAGCCTCTACGAATTTTCCACACAAAAACGCAATGAGAGAGCGGTTTTTCCTTTTCTCTGATTGTCAACACAAAACAAATTCCTTGCAGATTTCCGCACTGAATTTTAACCAGGAAACAGGTTATTGAATCCTGTTTTTCTTTTATATTATCACGAGTACAAACAAGGAATGATTCCTCAAGAGAAATCAGAAGAGAAGGAAGAGAGAAGAAAAACAAGAATCTGATGGGATTCTGGCTGGAGATATTATGTATTGTACGAAAATCCTTATAGTCTTCCGAAATGGCTGACAATTTCACATTAAAAGTTTTTGATAGCCGGCAAAAACAATCCCGCAAGGAAAAGGGTTAAATCTCTGGCATTCCTTGCGCGTAGTGAGTACGGCCTAACACAACACACGGACCATGTACAACGTTCCTTGGTCCGAACCGACGAGACTTCGGGTGTCTCCGGAACCCTTCGGATGTGTTCCACCCCCGCTTCGGGTCTCCATCGATGCACCACACTCCCCCGCAAGGGCAAAAGAGAAAGTGGAGGGGAAAGAGCTCCTTTTTAACGGGAGGGAGTGGGATGAAAAGAAGGCCTACAGTCATTTTCCATTTTGCGAGCAACGTAAAGATTTAAGTCTTGTCGAAAAAGCAGGACAGGTCGGTTGAAGGTTAACTCTCCTCTCCGGACTACTCCAGACAGGCGAGTTTTGGGGACCAGTGGGTTCCGTAAGACGTTTCCTGTCACTTTAAGAAGGGCAACTTTCAGTATAGTAGAAAATTCCTGGAATACAGCTCACGTCATTAAGATTTAGCAGGTACACTCGGGACTGAAACTGCAAGCAAAATCCATCATCCAAATTAAAAAAAAAAGAAAAACAAAAAACAGAGAAGGCTATATTGGCCAATGCAAGAGAACTGATCAAAACTTTGCGCCATAGGAGATAGGGCAATAATTACTCTGGGTAATGATTACTATAGTTGGTGGGAGTAGGTAGTAACAAGGACATGCGCTTTCTATTTGGCCACACAATCAAGTAATTTTACGATATTTTACGTACGGTACTTAAAAATTTAATTGCGATATTGCGTTAATTTTTCAATGTTTCCCTAATCTGATTTCAGGTCGTAGATCATAACAGGGTACTATTTTCGGTCCTAGATTACCTTAGCGTTTGGTACCAATGCGTGATTTTCGTCCATTTTTTTTTGCCATGGGGTACAAAATTAGCTCAAAATTATTTTTTCATTGAACCCATTCATGACTAGGAAATGTTCACACATCTCTTTCCTGTGTGCGATGTTACGTGATGTAATGCTAGTTTAACCCCTCTCCATATTTCCTATCCCCTTGTTACGTAACGGCCCTGTATGTTCTCCTATGGTTCGAAAAAATAAATATCCGTTTAAAAGTTTGGACTAATTAAAGTCTATGGCTGAAAATAAGTTTCTCGTCAACACTTATACTGAAGTACTCGATTAAACAATCGCATTATTTGATACTTTCCAAAAACCTAAACGACTCGTTGAGGTTAATTTTTTACCAACCAAAGACAAGTGACTCTGAGGGGTTGGGCACTTTTTGTGATTAAGCACACATCAATCTTTGTAGGTAGGTACTCTCTTGGACAGATAAATCCAACGCTATGCAACCGCCTACATACCGGTGTGTTGCGGTTGCCTACCTTCATTCGGAATCAGTCAATACCATATGCTCAAATTGTGGAAACTGCAAATCCCATCCTTTTCCCTATTTGGTTCTTGGCTGTAGCCATGTCGATATCTGAAAGACATACAGCCCGTAAATAGCATAGTAAATAGGGCGTTGCCGTTGACCCGACATGCATTGATATAGAGAGACTTAAACGAACGTAACCAACCTAAGTGCATTTTAAATGGGAGGTGACTTGAACGCACGGAACCCAACCTAATACATTTTAATTGGGGCAGTCGGGTCAATACACTAGTAAAGGTTGTTATACCTTGCGATTAGGTTAGAAACAATATCGAAAACATAACCTGAAATATTGTACCATTACGTTTGTGAATTGGCGAAAGCAGCCCTAAATTTTAGCTTGTTTTTTTATGATTTATTTTTTGGGGCACTTCAGGTTCAAAAGAACTAGAAAATGTGCTAAAATCAACTTCGAATTTTTGGTGTCATTTCAATGTCCGCTATACGAACATCATTATAAGTAAAAACTAGTGAAAGAAGTGTAGCGCAAAGGAAAGAATTAGAGCATGTATATACGTATAAATAAAAAATAAAAAAATAAAAAAGATCGAGTTTTTGCGAAGACAAAAGTGATTTTCACGGACGAAAACTTCTCGGAATTTTTTTTCGAGATTTCTTATCATGCCCGACTAATGAAATTTGTCGACTGATGATTTTTCCAGGGTCTTCAGAAGCGTGTAGCGCGTCTGTGATTCAAAAATTGCTTTCATCTGATAGCGTTTTATTACGTTTCGTTCTGAGCTCATCGAAATCCTACCAGGATAACGAACGTATTTTTTTCTCTCTTTTCTTTCCCCCTCACCTTGGTCCGTCTGGAAAGCCCGTGTGCAGGAGGCTGTCAACCTCCTCGAACGTCTTAGACTCCTAGTAAGCAAGCCCAGAATTCTGGGTTTCATTCATGTCTTTTTGCTCGGAAAAAAGTCTGCTTGGGTAATTCAAAAGAACAATACTACGAGGGTTCAATATATGGAGGGCTAAACCTTCTGTTCGACAGTCCAATTTATTCCTTTATCACACCCACGCATCGGATTCTCGAGACGAGGATGGTATTGCCGAATTTCTCGTTCAATTTACATGGTTTCTCATACTGTACCGTGACATCTAGTTATTTTCAATTCCACGAGAGGGCGCCCTGTTAATGAGATTCTCTGTGCACGACTTGAAAGACGCATTCGCTGCTCCAGACGGAAGTTACGGAGAATATGTCTTAAATCGATTCTTGGAAATCGGAAATCTCATCACCGGCTCTTTGAGACGAGAAGTGTTTTATCATATTAAAGCCCCTATTAACGTCATATCGGGGATGAAAATTTCATCATTAAAACTCAGGATGAAGAACTTTGAAATGAAATAAAAGAGCTGCAAGATTATTATTAACCACATTTTGCGTTCGTTGACAGCCCGACAAATTGACGCAGATCGTTTTATGGGCCGATTCAGTTTTTAATTTAAAGATTGGCAGATGCATTGCTTTATTTAAATCGACGACGCCCATTGAAAAGTCCATTGAAATTGGCGTCAACGTCTTTCCGCGTTTTACGAGCGAATTAATTTCACCTTATGAAGTAAAGCAAGCGATAAAAATATATGCTGCAAGATGCTACAAAAAATGCTAGCGGGGCGGGAGGAGTTGAAGCGTTAATTACCGAAAACAGAAAAAGTTTAGCCCAAAGCATACAACGTTATGGCCAAAGGTACGCTATTTCTCCTCACCTTACGAATACGACGCTTCATTTTAACGTATAGGCGCAAACCTACGCCTAAATTAAAGTAAAATAAGCCTAGACTTACGAGAATCTTTACGTAAGCATCACATGTAACTTCCTGATAAAGCTTTTAATCAACCTCAGCCGTTCATTGTCGCCAAGGAACAAAATCTTGTCCAGTCTGTAACCCCGGCTGAGACATCCTGAAGCATGGTCTCTGCATCAGAGGTTAGGTTTATTTCTGGTTAGGGATATATTTTGAAAGAATTTAAAGGATGTTTGCCGGAGCTTAGCAGAACCTTCCACTACACGCAAAATTCAGCTCGGGGAATAAACAAAGCAGTGAGTAGGCCTACCTATTAACAAGGGAAACAAACTACATACGTCACAGAATCATAAACACGAGATTAATGAGAGAAACCTCGCGCATTGTGACACAAAGGAGCAAAGTTTCTTCCCAAAACGATGAAAAGCAAACATATGTTACCGCTCTGGCTAACCACGCTAACCTATACGTTTGGAAAAAAATATTTGGGAGAACGATAGTAAACACTAATCGTGTCCGTACTCACTCAAAAACTGAAGCTGGACCTCCTCCGAGGAATCCCACTCGATGCGGAGCTTAACCACTTCCGTTATTTCAATGAAATCAATCGAATCACACTCCAAATAAGCCGGCACAACTTTAAAACAAACAGAAATAAAACATGCATACAGCGCGTCGACTCGACTCGGCTCCGCTCGGCTCAACCCACGATCCAGCCGAACCGGCCCGGTCTCGGCTCGGGAGACTGCATTCAGCGCCGCCACACGGTTGCGGGAGGAATCACGCACGTTCAAAGTTTGGTTGGAGTTTAGTCCAAGCGTACCGTGCTAGACGGTTGACGGAAAAATACAATACCGTACGCTTTGCCCAACTATTTGATTTTATAATTTTCTGTTCATCTCTCCGCTATACATTAGCTTCAAACGTAAAGCTTTTAAATTCGGTACCAATATCCATATACTGTCAGAGCAAACACAATGTCGACATATCAAAGCATTCTAAAAAAATTAAAAAAATCGGCTGATACCCTGCAGAGAGTTTAGTTCGAAAATCGGCCCGCCAGCAGATAACGAATTCTAGCTCTGAAAAAGTCAATCTTGTTTGGCTTTGTTCAAACGAAGTTGTTTTCGGTAAGCTCGCAACATTTGCATCCAAAGTAAGCGTCTCGAAATGAAAATGTTTCTTTTTCGGAAACAGTGAACGTTGTCGACCAAATCTATCCGTAGTCAAAGAAAGAGACGAAAGATAGAGCTCAAGTTATCGAAAATACCACATTTCAGATTTGGAAAGTACGCAAAACTTACGGTCCTCCTCAAAATAGTCAGATGAAAAGGAAGCGTTACGAAACGCAGGGTAAAAGTAATGACTAGATACGTTGAGCTGCACATTAATTTTATTAACAAAGGAGTCAATATATATGTACACATTTCATTCCATAAGATAGAACCCAGGAGCTGATGCTTCTCGGGGCCCATTTTAATACAATGTAAGCACAGCAGTTCCCTACAGCACAAAAACAAACGTTAGCATCGAATTACAGCTGTAAAAGATTGAGTTAGTATGAAAGATTTATTACTCAGTAAAAATAAATTAAAAATTACGTGAGAGACATTTTAAAAGAAGATAAGGCAGACGAAGTGAGGGTAGCTGTTTGGCACAAACTCTCACATAATAGCGACATGGCATTAAGGGGCTTCGCTACAAAGTTACACGATGATGTTCGTAAATTGGAACCTGCGCACCTACATAAGTTGCTTCCGTACTTATCTCAAAGGGTTATCACTCTTACGCGTGGTACAGGGTAATGGTTTGAGCATTCTTTCCTTAGACTTCTACATCACAAATGAGTCCGTTTTTCTACAACGGTGTCGGGACGATTGGCTCAGGGAATAATTGATTTCTGCAACCTAACAACAATTATCTTTTTGGCACCAACACAATCCGACCCTCCTTTATTGGGTATCGGAAGAGCGCGAGTTTCAAAACTTCAGTCCGAACATCCCAATGAACAACAATTTTCTCCGTAATCGTAGAGTAACTTTACACATGACGCGGTTAGACGTTGAGGGAAGCGAAGGGCAATTTTGCTTTCGACAGCACTGCAAATTTCATGGATAGAACAGTGCAAGCTACAATATATTCTTATCCGATTCAGAGCAGGTACTTTCTAGGGCAGTGATCATAGGAAAAGTCTTCGGCTGCTCGTTTCGCAATCTTGAGTTCAAATTTTCCGTCTACTATCTGAATAATACCGTGCCAACTTTAAAAATAATGGTTTCCCACCTTTACAACTAATGCATTTAGCCATAAAACTCTTTACCGTATCAAATTTACCCTTCGCTGACCCAGGAAACGTTGTACTAGTGACGTCACGGGTAGAGTCACTCAAAGGACTTCCTGAAAAGTTAACCAACCAGCGCTATAAGCAAATCAAATCCTTTGGGGTTTATTTAATAATAAAATAACCAACCATGGCGATTGAACTCTAGTTTTAGCTGGTCTAATATCATCGCATCTGCAATATTGCACTAAGACTATAAGTCAATACTGTTTTACAACGCCAAAACTAGATGTACTTTTCGAGTACACACATTGAAACACCTTGTTGATAGTACGAATATTCTCTTCGAGCTCTCATATGCGACACTATTTTCGAAAGATATACAAGCCGTGAATACATACTGAACAAAGGACTGGGTATAGCATACGTGATATTTGGTTATCAATTGAATACGACTATTTATAGACGCACAAGTTTGAATAGGCACTTGCACAGCAAGTTACGTATAAGTCAACTGATAAAATACAATAATTGTACAATAAAAAGGTTTCTTAATTATAATTAACGTACTTAAGGGTGGTGGTGCTTAAATATACAAAACGTGTAAAAAAAATTCTAAACTGAAAATTTTAAAAACTATGCACGGTTGACGTCGCTACGCTCATCAGAAAGTCGAAAGGGGAACCTGAGAAATCAACATGACTTCGATTCGGAGGTAACCAACCGATAATACTTGACCAATTCATCACGTGACCTTCAAATACACGTGCTGGTAAGGCGTATATTTATATCAGTGTCCAGTATACTGCCAGCTCAATGAAACACAGATCACTGACACGACGCGTAAATGAGTTTTATCAAAATAGAAACAGAAACAATCTACACGAGTACAAAAATTAATTGGCTATTCTCAGGGTATTACGATTCAACGGCCGATACATAAAAAAGATATACTTCCGCTATTCAACTATCGAAAGTGCTCCTAAAATATTTAACAATTAACGTTTCCTACGCAACACGCTGAGGTAAATACAGGTTTTCAAACAATGCGATGGTGTTGATACGTTGTGAAACTTTCCTATTCTGTGGTCCCTTAATGGTTTCAGGTGTGGCATTTGGCATAAAACATTCTTGGAGATTTCCATAGATTAGGTCATAAGGGGTTGTCCCTAAGCATTGTGTAGACGGAGCGTATTTCTTTCATGGAAGGAGGGATGCTTGTGGTAAAATCAACTAACAACCGGAGGAGGGGTCACCCATTTTATGGATTGTCCCTGCGGTACAGTGGTCCCTGCTACAAAAACACAACAAAGCCGCGTTCTTTTAACATTTCTTACAAGCAGCTGTAGACATTGAAATGTAATCTGATCACAACTCTTCAAAAGCATATATCTTTCTGACATCATCAACGAACCTGTATGAAAATGTATATATTTCATGAGAGCTTCAAAATATACTCTACTCTAGCAAATTCGTAAGTATCACATCAGTAAATTTGATAAGGTTTTATAGACAGAGTTCGAAACGTCATTTTTAACTACGCGAGACAACAGACGATTTCAAATTTATAAGTTTAGAACAAAAGATTTGTAGAATCCGAGGTTTACGGGGCTTAAAATTGATGGCTACAATCTCGGGACGAGATAAATAGGTCAGTCTCATGAAGGACATGACTTCAGGCTTAGACCGACAAGTACTGCAACTTAAGAGATTTAAATATTAAGACATTTTCACATCAAACTTACATAACGGGTTTTCAGAGAATCAACTGCACATGGGTAAATTAGCTAATTCGAAATAGTAAACTTGAAACAAGAAATCCTAGATGATGTAACAGTGAAATAGTAAATAACTGCTTAAAACTACTCATTCTAAAACAGCTTTGAACACAACTTCGAACTAAAAGCTGTATCACAACGCGTCTAAGGAACATTCAACTGTTGAGGGGAAATATTGTATTTAGGATCAGGCAGTAAACGCTTATGAACAGCTAGAGCATTTTGATCAAACGTTTCATTTTACTTCGAATGAAACTTCAAATCTAACCTAGACACGCGTTGAAATAACTTCATGATACTCGATAAAATTCATGCTCTAACGCAGGTTAACGACATCCATAAAACACGGTTAATAGATTAAAATAATTAAAAGCGTGTGGCAGATAGAAAAACTGGTATTTCCTAAGAGGCAGAATTTCCTAGCGTCACGGCCCACGAAGTCAAACGTGCAAACTTGAGCTACTAGTGAAATGGCCCAAAAAGTGTGCAGGGAAAGTGTTCCCTACCTGTTTCTCGTTTGGCGGCATCTAACTTCCCTACGGGGCCACGAAAATTGATAGTTTCTCTAAAGCTATAACTTCACTCTATATACAATTAAAATAAAACCACTCCAGAGATAAACAGAACAAAAAATACCAAAGTACCTCTTTTAACAGGAACTCGATTAAAATTTGACCGTTGAAAAAAAGTCCACTTGCTTTTCCTAGCGCTGTATGCGCTTCCTATACAAAACCGCGTTTACTTTATACTGAGTGATGGTGGAGGTCTTTTCAACGGATCTCCCTTACTTTATCTACAATTGTACAAGATTTCC
>Ga0058701_10003241_pt1 | contig 12797 bp, 4 predicted proteins | sample AgamicOrMae_FD_97039 | JGI IMG/M metagenome (GOLD analysis project Ga0058701, IMG submission 97039) | Agave microbial communities from Guanajuato, Mexico - Or.Ma.e | ecosystem: Host-associated > Plants > Phyllosphere > Phylloplane/Leaf | place: Guanajuato, Mexico | collected 2012-06-04
ATGCCGCTTACTTCTCGGCGCCCCTGAGCGGGCGCCGAGAAGTAAGCGGCATCAGGCTTGGCGACCGTTTAGTTGGGTAACCCTAGGTTAAGTTAGGTTAGGTGCCTTGTGCCTCGCTTCGTTGTCGCTCCGCTCGGCTTGACGACGGAGGGTAGCACCAAATTTAAACCAAAGGGTTGAAAATGTTACATTAAAAATTACAGTGCAACAAAAAAAATCATTTTTTTCAAGTCAGTTCTTAAGTTTTTTAAGAAATTATCTACAAAAATGTTTTGGTTTCAATTTTTTAAGTTTCATCTGATATATTGCTGCCCTTTTGAAAGTAAAATTATGAGCCTTGTATTGTAAAAATTTTAATTAAGATGTCAGTTTTAAATGTAGGTTTCAAATCACCTTAGCATGTAGAGACAGGTTTGTGCAGTGTTAGGTATACTTGGATGATGTCTTGTATTCTGCACAGGATCGTGGTCCGCCCGCGATGCCTTTTTTTTAACCGATAGTAAAATGAACTTTGATTTAGAGAAGCTTCGAGAAAGAGTAAATCTATGTAGAAACTATTGTTAACAGGCTGGAACATCTTTATCAAATGAAAATTCCCACTGACCACTGAATGCTTTCCAAATGTACGCAACAATTGTTACCCAATATGGCATGTATTGGGTTATGCGAAAACTAGTCCGTATATCTGGTTGCAGTGTTTTACTGAAATCCGTTGTTATATTTATATATCTTTAAATCCCTCTTCGTCCAAGATGCCCGCCCGTTTCGTATGACACTTTATAACCGCATCTCAGCGAAATCCAGCAAAAGAGACCAATCTCGCTTGTTTGCCGGGCTACTTTTATTTACATAAATGAAATTTGTCGGCAAGGCAGATTAGCGTCGGCCGCGCTATGGGAGTCACAATATGCATGTAGCCCCACTCCCCCCTCGTCGTAAAATAGGATAATCCATGTAAAGTTCTGTCAGGACAAAGTTCTTACATGAGCTGGCTCACAGCCCGGCAGCCGTCTGAGTTTGCGCAATCGCAAACTTGAAAGCTTTCTCAAAAACCGAAAGAGAGAATCGGTCTAACAATATCATTCTTGATATAGTCGTCTTAAGCGCTTTCCGAATATGGTATTGTTTCTATTGTTATTCTATTTTTTTACAGAGATTACCATCGTTAGCTTCAGATATTTTGTAAAATGTTGGCATTATTTTTCTCTCTCAGCGTACCTAGGTAAATGGAAGCGACTTTAGTCCCTTGCGACAATATACGATTTCGTATGTTGTTTTTCTGAGAGTTTGCAGCTTTCCCGATTCCGTCCAGTGATGTACGGCTGTTTTTCTTTTTTTTTCACTTTTCCCAGGCACTAAATAAAGTTGGCGCTCCTTTATTGATACATTAAGTGACGCTGTACAGTATTTACCGCAGAATGAGACGCTTCTCTGAGCGTAATCGAAGCTACTAAAGTTGTTAGCTGCGTTTTGTACAAGGAAATTTAGCGCGGCGCATGTTGCATGTTTGAATTCCCCGCCATATCAAATGGTATTCACATGGATAATGAGAGCGCCTGTCCGACTACTCCAGCTGAACCGCACTGCGCCATCACATTTACTGAAGACAGTTGTATGCATTGGTCGCTCTTAATTGCGGACATACTATCATGAGCCGAGTATTAGGGTGCCGGACAACATCGTCTACATAATCGTTTTCCCATGCGGATACCCAACGAGGTATGTGGATACTTTCTCATAATGAGATGTCACAAAGAGGCTGCATAGAACGCCGATTGACGCTTGCAGAGTACCTACAAACAAGGGGCGCTCACACGGAAACGCAGTGAGCCACTGGAAAGATCGGACAACTCGCTCACTTGGCGCGGATTCGTATTTGTGAAAAACATGCCGGTTATCGACGTCAAGGCTTCTTGGTACGCTTGGAGATGTTAGCTAACGCTGATGTCGTCTTTGGGGATGATATCTGTGCGGGAATCGATGATACTTGGTCGGACCGATCCGGAGATGGGTTGCAGGCGAGATGGCCCTTCTGCTCCCGGCATACACCGTGACGATGCTTCCGATAGAAGCCCGTGCAGCTCTTGGTTATAGCTCTCTGTTAGAGAGCACGCTTGACCTGTATTCAGATGCTGTAACGACACAAAATGTCTATGGCTCACGTGACAATCTAAAATAAGGTGTTATGCAACTCTGTTAGTACTGCGGAAAAATCGGTGACCTCCGAGGTCAGCCGAAGGGAAGAGCCGAAGGGAAGAGCTGAGGGGAGAGGGAAATAAGACCCTGGGAAACTTCCTTCTAATTCGAAACTTTAAACTGGTGATTGCCGTGAAATAGAATTGCGCTCATTGGCTCTGAAATGCGATCTTACACAATTGTTAACTCAGTTCTTTCAAAATATGCCATAATTTCGGGAGGTCTTGATTTTTTGAAAAAGTCACTAGAATGATGCGGGTTTCTTCCCGGTGGCAGTGAAAAGGTAGGGCACAATTGATGGAGAATTCCACCTTTCAAATTTGCAGTGTAAGGTGGCAGGCTGGGGCACACGTTCACGAGGACAAATCGCTACGCGCGGGAAGTGTACTGTTTCTGCACGAGGAAATGCGCGAGCAGTGTGCTTGAGTGAATGCTAAGCGTTAGTGTCCTTTGTAAGCGTATTTGTCCAAGTCACTTAGGGCACTGGCAGCATCGGTCAGCCGTACATGCAGTCCAGTAGTTGGCCTAATCAGCATTTTGATGTTTGACCAAATGGAGATGGTTTGTTGCAGGAGTGACGAGGAGAAGCCAGATCAGCCGGTGAGTGTGAGTGAGATGGAAAAGAGGAACACCGAACATCCCGCGGTGAGTCCTATTAAACTATTAAAATGCCTTGTCCGGCTGCTCATGAATTGCGCGCCTCAAACGAGCAACGGCAAACGATGCCTTGCCGCAGCGTGCCAAGATACCAAGTTTTTGTCGTGAATTGGCAAGGTACACTCAATATTTAAGGTTGCGTTTTTACTTGTGCTGTGCCTTTATTCACCAAGCGGTGCCTTAGTGGAGCGAGGAACAAGACTCAACTGAAAGGGCGACCATCAAAAACATTCGATCGTTGATTGTTATGCTTTGTTCTGCTTCCTCTATTCGGTTTGAGCAATCGGAGAATGAGAGAGTTCATTACGAAGGAAATATCCAAATACGATGGCTTTGCTTCTAAGAAAATGTTTGGCTTCACAACTCTTTTTTGCTGAAGGAACTATTTTTGCGCCCTTTAAATAACTTTCTATTTTTTTAATTTATTTTTTGACTGAGCATTAACATCCTCAAACCACATAAGTTTTAATCAAAATAGTGTACAAGTTGATAAGAGATATTTCCATAAAGGGCTTTTGAGATTATCAATTGGACGAGCTGAAAAAAAGTTTATATATATTTGTTTGGTAATTGATAATCGGTCTTTACTAACCCTAAAATAGGATTTTGGCGTGGTCTTTCCTTATGGAGGACGTTCTTCTCGATCTTTGGAAATCTTTGGTCTCGATCTTTGGAAATCTTTGGTCTAGTATCCGCCTAGGCCTAGTATCTGCGTGGAAAGCCATAGAAAACGCACGCACGCACGATAGGCAGCGTTAGTGCTTACGGCACTAGCCATGAGCGTCCTGAGTCCTGAATGCGATAGTGAGATAGCGTGTATCAACAGATTCACACCGTCTTGATACTGCCAGACTACTAGCGGGAAATTACATGGAAAACGTGTTACTTCCCACAAATGTTTTGTACAGGGACGTGCCTAAAATTTAACCCATATCAGCCTAAAGTATTTATTGTAAAATTCACTTTAAGAGAAATTGTAAGGATTTTTCCCATTAAAATACGCAATTTTGAGCTTTGGAAAATACCTAAATAATTAAATTTCAGGTTTCCAGAGGGGCGATATTTTTTGAACTGTGACAATACTGAACGGAAAAGATCCTCTAAAGTATTTTTTTTTCTGTTGCCGAACGGCATCGCTGGGGGTTGATGGGTTAAGTCCGGGGCTCTAGGTCAACCTATCGTGGTCGTATGTCGTTCTCATCGTGTCATAAAAATTTGAACAAGGGTGGAAGACATGCGGTAGAAACTTATACCTTCAAAATTTAAAGTTATATCCTGCGGCGTTAGTAATGTCATATTGTGCGATATACATTGCTTTAGGGGCTTATTTTTCAATATAGTCTGCGCATCTGCCAATAAAAGTGTTCGACAACAACGTCCGGCGGTTGCAGCACTGCGGAAATGACAAGTGGCTCGGGTCGGAAATGGTTTTGATCTCGAGCGGATGCCGTTTCTCTTCAATGGTTTAGCAATTTCTTTACTTTTCCTTCTGAAAGGAAAAAAAAGAAGAATGTTCCTATTAGCCCGTCGAGACCTACTGCCTCGAAAACAATGGAAGCAATGGTGTTTATTATCAAAGATACGAATTCTCGATGCTCCGCAGCGCGGGAGACCTCTTCGCGTAGCCAGATCATTTTTCGCGACTGTGCTATTTTTAAACTCCAGTAACTTTTTAACCGGTTGAGATAACTTAGTGATCGACCCCAGTTTTGGACTGCTTCGTTCAAGAGCATTTCAAAACCTAGCCATGATGCCGGGTTATCTTCAGCGGTTAGTGAGTTAACCGTGGTTTAAATTTAGCGGAATCGCTAAATCTGGCCGCGCTGGATGCCCTCCAGGCTGACTCTGCTGTGAGAGGAGGCCTTTTGCGGGATATGACGATGCGATGTGTGCGCACGAGATTCAGGGCTTCTTCGAGACGGGGAAGAACGACTTCGCTATTAATTAGGCCCCTTTATTGTTTCATATACGTACGTCTGTGAATGCGATGAGACGTCATCGTCTTTGTTGTGACCTATTGATGTTTTCGTCTCTGGCCCATGCTTTGTACCTACAGGAGCTGTTGTTATTCCAGATGGATTCTTTTTCTCCGAAGTTGTCTAGATTGTCCGAAAACTACTTAGTTTCATGTGCAATTTTAGTTTAATTAAAAACAATTGTGGACCACTTCCCACATCCTCTACGATGACAACGGTTACTTCCCCGGCGTAGGGAAACTTTTGCTTACAGTTGTACTTGCACTGTAAAAAGTGAATCTTCAATTCAGATGCAACAAAAACCAATTCACTGATCTGAAAATAAATCTAGTCCAATCATACACTTAATTTCAGACATGTTTTTCAACTTCTATAAACATCTTATTTTAAGAATGATATAACTGAAATTCAGTTAATATATAGACTGAAAATTTGTAGAACAGTAATTTAACTTTTGTTGCTTCTGAAATGAAGATTCTCTTTTTACAGTGAACTCAGTATTTATTCAAGATGTGCCAATTTTCAAAAATCTGTTTCTACCAAAACGCACACAGAGTCTTGTTGGATATTTCCTGATAAAGTGTCCGTGTTCTTAGGGAGAAAAAGTCAGATTTCTCGATAATTTAAATTTTAGGAATAGATTCAGTGATCTTGTGAATTTTAAGTCGCCTTTCGTTCAGCCGTATGTCGCCAAAGACAGCGAGCTGTGAGCTGGCTGCAAGAAGTGTGTTCTTTGTTAGTTTAACAGAGATTATATTTGTCCTAATGTTCTGTGCCCTTGATGGATTGTTTGTCGGTCGTCATTGAAGAAAATGGGGTTTGATCGACGGCTAGGTCCTAGTATTTCAAACGTTGTGTCTGTGGACATAAGGAGCAAGGAGAGAGGGTGACATGTTAAATCCCGCGAATAAATCTTCTCAATAGATTCAAATGGGAAACGATCGATGGATAATGAAGTACTATGTTTAGAAAATTAGCGTTGTTGAAGCCAAACGCGATTAGGTCCTCGGCAGTCGCACTCACGTGAAATTCGCTCCATCTCAAAAAGGAGGATTGGGAAAAAGATTGATAAACAAGGTGAATATCGATTAATGCATGATAATCAAACCACGCGTAGACAAAGTGATTCTAATACGTATGGGAAATGAACAAACGTATGCGAAATTGTTTACCAACCAAAAATCTTCAAGGTTTTGATTTTGCAATCGTATTTTCTGCTAGAGATCGTCAATATATTAATTATGTTAAAATTCCTTAAAAAATGTTAAAGTTTGCTCACAATCGTGACCCACCCTCTATAGCACTAGAACGTAGTCAGGACGCTGTAGCTGCCGCACGGTGATACATATCAATATATCAGCAGGGCCCATATGCACATACATCGTTATGAATTGCCTCGCGGCTGATGTAGCCTTATTAGTAGAGCGCATGCAGCCATCAACTTCTCCTCGAGAGCCATCGCTTGATTTTCCAAGGTTTGTGATTTCACACCGCGGTGGAAACAGTCACCCACATTGTTTTTGTTAACTTACGAAAAATTTAGGTGAAGTAAGGTTAGGATGTGTCCCCTCTTTTTGAGAGTCCTATCCTATATCTATATCAGGAAGCGTTTGCTGCCGATGAATATATTCGGCTGCAGGTGGTATCAAAACTTTTTGATCGGCTGAAGAATTTGTGGAAATAACTGTTTATTTCCTCGAGACAGAATAATTGCAGCGGAATCCTGTAAAACGCAACGTGATTCGCGAAACCTTTGCGCTAATTACCTCTAATTCACTGTTGCCAGATTTTGAGATTTTCTTAATATCAATGGCGATTTACTCGAGAACGCCTAGAAATAACCTAGCAGGTCGGGTATGTTCTGGATCGCTCTCGAACTGAGCAATTCATAAATTGCTATTATCGGTTAAACAGTTAACCGCGTTTAAAAATGACTGGTTCGCGAAATCAGGCAACCCTGTTTTAAGTCTCGTGTCAGCCTTTTTCGTCAATCGCCTCGTAACCCGTCACGTGGCGGAAACTATGACGCCATGGAAACAACGTAAACTACACCGAATGAAACGAAATACCGTACTTCATTAATATGTTGAGTCCATTGGTGGAACTCGCAGAAACTCTTAGGCTGCCTCTGTGCTGTAATAACTTTAGCGTTTTTTCCTATCGCAGCCAGTCGTGTTTACTGCGCTATTGAGATCAGGAGTTGTATCAAACTTCTTCATGTTCTTTTTTGGGTAAAAGAGTAACGAACTTTTTCTTTTTGTCACCAGTGTACTACTTCTATTCCGGTTATGTCTTAGTGCCCTCGTGCGCTTAAATAACATCCTCAGAAATACATGAGTATTCCTAGTTCGGCGAACTAGGCTGCTTGTGAATGACGCGGGTTGCCTCTCCTCCCGGCGTGGGTGCCACGATCTCGCGTACTACCGCCGCTTCCGAGGTGTATCGTCATGAGCCGGGGTAACAAGTCATTGCCATCACGGACGCAATGTTTTGGTTTTTTGCACAAATATTAACAACACTTAATTTAAACGTTGCATTTTCGTCTTGTGTTCATCGACTCTGCGTTTCGTCCTTTCTCTAGGTTTCTTCGGGAGGACCAGCCGATTCACCCATCGTAAATATACCTGGGTTAAATCATAAATTAACCTATGTGGAACCATACTTAAATTCAGGGAGAAACACAGGTGATAACGATAGTGAAGTCTATATTTTTTTTAAATGTCAGTTTTATTTGCACGCGCATTTTAATATGAGGGCGACTTGAACTTACCTAATGCGTTTTGATTGGGAGCTTACTTGAACGCGCGGAGACCAACCTAATACATTTTAAATAGGGCAGCGTGTGAATAGTCACTTCGGTTTTTAAATAATTAAGGAATGCATGTATTTCTCCTGTTTTCAGTGAGTTTTTCAACAATATGCCAAAACCCTAAACATTTTGTTTCCTCATGTATGTTTCCTAAAGTATGTTACATGTAACATGTCTTCATAACTTGATATTTTTTTGTTTTCTTTCGAACTTGAAAACTTGACTTTGTCGACAGATTTGTGTCTAGCATCTTGTTAATTTGAGCTCTCTTTGGTGATCATCTTCCTGAGCTAGTCAAAGCCCATTGAAGTCTTTACACAAGATAGAAATGTTCGGTTAGGTTAGATCACAAAAGTCATGCTTTCCTAAATACAGTACGTGGAATAAAGGGTCGTGACTTTTGTGACCCGCTGTACCTCATCACGCTCTGTCATGTGACCAATAGTCACATGGCTCGATCTGGAAACCAAAGGTAAAACACAAAGGCAACCCTTAAACCGAAGTGCGAAAGCAAACAATACGGGAAGCGCGAGAACGTTGTGGAATAAGAAGTAAATAATCTTGGTGGGCGAATGGGATTGACTGCGCTGTTTGGCAAAGAGAACGAACGCTCTCGTTGCCCGCCGCGTTACATAACCTCCAATTTCAGGGGTCTTCAATTGGAAAAACCTGAGGTAAACAACGCTTTCATCCCCTGATATTCATCCAGAAGCTTCGAACTAATTTCATCTCTTCCGAGTAACTTAGCTTCAGCAATCTTCGCCTCTAAGACTAATTATCCGCAGCTTTAGAAAAGGACAGAATCGTCTAGTAAACTAGCACGAAAAGGTCGTCGCCTCAACATGACTCTCATAAACGCATAGCTGGTCGGAAAGTGTGAATACCGCACGTGGAAGGCCTCAGCTCGAATGTTCGACGTCACCTCGAATCTTCCAAATTAATATCGATCACCACCTTTAAGGTGGCATCTTATTACCTTCCTATTAAAGAGTGGTAACTCGTTTCCGGGAACGAACCAAGTTGCGAAACATGGAATCTGAATAACAGCGATATATGGATCAGTTTATTTGCGTTGTTTTTGATTGCTAATGACTGGAAAAATGGTTTGTCGTAGGAATTCAAGTACAGTCGAGATCGTAAGTCGTGTCGCATTCGAATTCAATTACTTTTATTTTTTCGAGATGTATGTTGGCAGTACTAATGCTTAAGAAAACTAAATGTACCTTCCCAAAATGAATGCGTTAAATCGACAACATAACGATGTAAGTGAAATTTTATCTCTTAAATTTCGTTTTTTCCCTATTATTAACTTAATGATTGCATAACGAAGTCTTGACATTTATTGCATGACTCATTGTAGTCGGAGATAATAAATATTTACTGATATTGGGAAGACTAAGGTTCTTTCAAAATATCTTAAAGCGTTTATTTTTTTGTGCTTGGTTGATCAGCTGCAGATGAAATAGGCATTATATGTTAAGCCCATAATCAAAATAAACATGCTCTTAATTTTTTATTTTTTTAATCATTTAGATAAAGAGAAAATTTCATTTAAAAATATTCAGCAGAAGTTTCAGGAAGCTTGAAGACCGCACTCTTTATCAAACTAACAAAACTTCAATGAGCTGAACTTTCTTTTCGATTAAATGCCAGTGCAATTTATGGCATAGGGTGGCAAGCGGACAAATTTGCGTTAAATCCACAACTTTCGTGCGTTACCGGCTCACTTGACGTAACTAACGAGTTAAAAGTTATTGCTCCTAGAAAAACTTTACGCGGCAACACCTATTATTTTAAAATTACGTTGGTTAGTTTGATATTTCGACGTTTATACGTTTATTTTTGCTATAATATCTTGATAAATCATTGTTTTCCATGAGCTTTTCAAAAAGAAAAAAAAAATAGCAAAAACCTTTTTCCAAATGTTTGAATATTTCTAATTGATATCGGCAGACTACCTAGCGCTTAAACACTGGTTTATGATATTTGTATTGTTAATAAATCTATTCAGTACTTTAAAAAATCCATTTTTTGCGGAAAAAAAACTTAACGCACAAAGGGCACTTAATTGTGGTCGTCAAAATGTACTCATATGTCTTTTAGACATTGTCTTTCATAGATTCCAAAGTATCCGCCGAAAACAATGAGGCATTTCGTTACAATGACAAAAGTATACACTTTCGCAAAAAGAAATCTTTCTCTCTTAAAACAAGAATCTCGTTTCTCATATTATTTAAACATCTTCATAGGGTCACGGTCTATCCTTATAAAAACATGAGTTAGGAAAGAAAGGTGCATTTCCTTGCATAATTAAAAAACTAATTCAGAGTTGTCACTTTTTCGTAAATTTTGTCACTTTTTTTAATTGTAACTTTTTTAGAAGTCCTTCTGTGTTTGTTTCAATCGTTGAGATGTTTTGCGCGGACCAATGACCCTCAAATATGATCGCTGATTTGCGGCCTGCCCTCTCGCAGATGAGCACCGTAAGTTACGCCTTCCCCTCCCCTCCAACTTCACGGCCGTGAACTGCCGCCTCTCCTGGTCCGTATAAAATCGAAAAAGTGAGCAACGGCCATCGGTTCTAACCACTTTTAGTTTCCCTCAATCAGATCCAATCGTGAAACCATAAGGATTTCTCAAGAAGTTTCTGTAAAAAAAAACCTAGTGGTACGTACTTTCCTTTCTTTAAAAAAATTTGAGCCAAAAACTTTTTGACGAATTTTGAACGTTTAATGGTCGGAATAGTTTAAGGGGAAATAAATTTGATGTTTACCGTCGTCGGTTGCTCATTTCGTCGATTTATAGCGTCAAAAAGTGAAATATAAAATTAAGGCACTATTCTCCAACCTATACCGGCCCCAAATGGCCCGCTTTCTGGGTCCATTTAAAATCGACAAAACGAGCAACACTCATCGATTTTAGTCATTTTGGTTTTCCCTAAATTACATCAAATTTAAAAAAAACAATAATTTTATAGAAAAAAATGTGGCGAAAAAATAATTTAAAAAAAATATCGGTCCCGGTTGCTTTTTTTCGTAATTTTGGTCAATTAATTGATTATTTAAAAAAATGATGGTTGGAATTGTTTTGAGGGAAACTAATTATTGTTTTTACTATGGGCTCTTGCGCGCAAGTTTTACATATCACAGCTAAATTTGAATTTAAAATCCCTACCCGAGAAAATTTCGATCACATGATTGAGCTTACTGTTAGTTCGTGGTCTCAATATTTTCTTAGCGACTAGTTTTTTTTTTTTAAGTTTCGGTGGTATATTTTTTCCAAGCAATTTAGTCTAAATATAGCCTTAATAACCAATTAGAAGTAATTACTATCACTTTTATTTTATTTCTACCATTTCCCGTTTGTTGATACCTAGAAACCAGGCAACCATTTTCCGTCGTTGAAACAGACATGACAAGAATCTGCTTGCACAGAGTTATTAGTATTTTTAATGCAAATAGGCTTGAATTGTTCATAGAATGTCACTTTTTGGGTCACGATTAGCTAAGGTTTTGTAACTTTTGTCCGGCTTAAATGTCACTTAAGTCACTCTTTGAGATGAACTTTGACTAGCAGTCCTGCGGAAGTGGAATGTTTTACATTTCACCTTTTAAAAGTTTACAAAATCTCAGTGATCTTTTCTCCTAATGCATTGTAGGTTATTGCCCTTTTGTTATCAAATGTTCCCCAACACAATAAAAACAACCCCTGTTTTAGGTAGTCCCATACCTGTTTTAGGAATGAAGCTGAAACAGGAGAAGAACGCAATTTGGTTATTTTTGAAGATATATCTTCCCTTCAACAACCGTATTCCATCAATTGAATTCTCGACGGGATCTGTTTTTAATTGGTGTATCTTTAAAAATAACCAAATTATGATCTTCCCCTATTTTCCTTCCAAAACAGGTATGCTATCTAGAACAGGGGTTAGTTTTTACTGCAATGGAATTTCGTATCCAGGTTTGATTGTTTCACTGATGTTCATTTAGCCCGCAACTCGAGAACCGTCGAGTAATAAGCTTTATATGAGCTAAAATATTCATGTGCAAATCGAGTTATGAAATGGTGAGGAAGTACCAACCAATTGCAATGCCGCCAACCCTAAATAAAAATAAAATGGAAAGTCGCATTTTTTTTATTTATTTTTTTTTTGTTTTCATATTTGCAGTATTATGGCATATAGTGCAAACTAAAGGATGGGACTTGCAAAGTCCGACTTGGTAACCTGAGTAATCATTCGAGCTTCCAACAATTAAACAGCTGATGAAAACGAGTACCATGGCGTGGACTGTGACGATCCTTAACAGTTCCTTCCCGCCTCCTTCCTCCATATCCGTTGTCCGTATCGCCATCTCTGTCTGTTATCCGCCCACCCTGGCAAGGTCGGGCGGCGCTGGCCGCCCGGTAGCCAAGGTCGAGGCGGATCGATGAACTGATGACGTGGTGTGACGTCACTCGCTCTGTCTCTTTCTATGATGACGACACTGTAGCCAACCCACCCTGTATGGGAAGCGCGTCTTCAGCCCTGCCGAGGCGGTCGGACCGAGCCGGGCCGGGCAGGGCCCTTTCCTCGTTCGCCCGTGAGAACTGGCCAATAAAAACGCACTTTACGCTCTGCTGCCCGCAACTTACCAATTAGGGTAGAGCTTCTGCTTTTTAAAAATGGCGTCTTTTCCGTCAATAACCTTTACAAAATTAGTCCTTTTTGCGTACTCTCTAAATGGACCTTAATATGTTATCTATTTTTTTTGTTTTTTTTGTTGTTTTTTGTTTGATTTTTGTTTTTTTGTTACACACATACAGGAAATAGGTTCTATGCTTAGATTTGGACCGTTTTTAACCAGTAAGTTCCTATGGAAAGCTTAATAAATTTCAATTGAAAAGAGGGAAAATATTTACCTGAATTTATTAGCCACTTATAGTTTTACACACTAAATCTGAATCAGTGAGAATTCACTATTTCCCGGCGAAATCTCACTATTTCAAATCAACAAAATTGCTCCTACGGGAAATAGTGAAAATTCACTATTTGAAATTGTGACTTTAAGTTTCGCCGGGAATCAGCGACTTTTACCTCGTATAACCCATGCATTAATTTTCACCGGGAAATAGTGACTTTTGCTGATTGAATTAGTGAGTTTGATCGAGGAAAATGTATC